>ERZ826242.173-NODE-173-length-106393-cov-12.893998_pt1 | contig 106393 bp, 107 predicted proteins | sample MGYA00519871_ERZ826242 | MGnify/ENA primary metagenome ERZ826242 (study PRJEB31778, sample SAMEA3449226) | human gut metagenome | biome: human gut; feature: human-associated habitat; material: faeces | place: United Kingdom | collected 2010/2012 ... | reverse complement strand
CTACAAAAAATTGCCGGTGTCAGGTACCATTATATTACTGTTGTGGGGGGTGCCTGTTTCTAAAGCCCGGCAGTTTATCAGTCCTGATCTTTTTAAAGAACTTTTTTATCTTTCAGTTGATCAATTTTACAACTTGATTCCCTCACCTCACGCAAAAAGTGGAATGGTTATCATATTTTCGCCATTGAGCATCTTAAAAGCCTTGAAGCTCTGAATATTTACCAGAACAGTGTCATTATTTTTGACCGCGGATATTACTCTGAAAAGCTGTTTCGATACTGCGTGGAGCATGGACACACATGTCTCATGAGACTAAAAAATAACTATAATATTGCTAAAAAGTGTTCCGGTGATATTTGTACAATTCTTCACGAACAATCCAAGGATGGTACAAAAGACATTGATACCCGTGTTATTGAAATTACACTTCCTGATGGCAAGAAAGAATATCTTGCAACGAACCTTTTTGATAAGTCAATTACACAGAAAATGTTCAGCGAATTATATTTCTACCGCTGGCTCCTCTCCAACCTATCATCATTGATTAAAAATCAGGCTGATGATGAGATTGGAATAACTGCAGACAGCTCAAACAAAAATTTCGATATGGTTTCTGATAAATTTCCCTGTTGAATATCAAATTATGTGCGCCATGATTATGCCTTATTTTTGCTTAAGTTGACGCTATTTTGACCACATTGGTGCCTGACCCAATGTGGTAAATGCTAATCCAGATCTACAAGTCCTTCATCTCCTTCAAGTAGATTGGCATCGTAAAGCTATAATGCATCATTCCTACAGTATCTTGCTGCGTAGCGTAGCTCACGAGAGAGAGTGTGCATAAGCCAGGGCTCATGGGCTGAAGCCCTGTCCTACTGCCAATGCCTGCAATTATCTCAACAAAAGAGGAAGCATCCTCCGAGTTCTCGCCCAAAGATTGCTTCCTCTAATTTACATTTCACTACAATATTAGCTCACAAGCCATTTTTTTACAGTTTCCTCATCATATAATGTTGCTGTAAGTTTGACATTACCAGCATCTGGAGAGATGTTGAATAATTTTACTTGGTCTTTAATTACAGCATTTTCAGGGGTATTTATATAAAATATACAATAAATTTAATTCAATTCTAAAAAGTAATGATTCCGAGTGCCTGCAGCAATAATATAAGCAGGAATGCCGGTGCAATAAATTTAACCATGATTATATAAAGTCCTTTTCTGGTAAATTTGCTGCCTCCGCGTGTCACCTCATCTATTATTACCTTTGGACTTACTATCCAGCCAACGAGGATACATGTGGCAAGTGCAACGATTGGCATGAGCACATTGTTGCTTACATAATCCATGATATCAAGTATCTGTCCGACTGTGCCGTTTGGAAGCTTAACCTCCATATAGAGCTTATTGTAGCCAAGGCAGACTATTATCTCTGCAATCAGACCGTATACCGTGACTAAAATTGCGCTTTTTCTGCGGCTCCAGTGAAATCTGTCTATAAGACTCGATACAATAGCCTCCATAATTGATACAGACGATGTGACTGCTGCGAATGCAACTATCATGAAGAATATCAGTCCAACGATATCTCCTGCTATTCCCATTTCATTAAATACCTTTGGCAGTGATATAAACATAAGACCCGGTCCTGCTGACATGCCGTCTCTGCCCATAAATACATATACTGCCGGAATAATCATAAGACCTGCAAGGAATGCAACAAGTGTATCAAAAATCTCGATCTGGTTGATTGAGCCCATGAGCTTTGATTCCTTCTTGACATACGAACCATATGCAACCATGATTCCCATAGCCACACTGATTGAGTAGAACAGCTGACCGAGTGCATCAACAAATACTGTGACAAGCTTTTGCATTGTAAGCCCCTTGAAGTCAGGAACCACATATATCTTAAGACCCTCAAGACCACTTCTTGCTGCACCTGATGCATCCTTATAATTGAGCGTCAGTGAGAAAATACCGATTGCAAAAATAAGCACAACAAGGATAGGCATGAGCACCTTGCTGAACCGCTCGATACCTTTATTGACTCCGCCAATGACAACTGCTGCTGTTATAAGCAGATAAACCACTCCAAATATGATTGGTGCCCACTGGCCTGTAATAAAGCCTGTGAAATATCCGTCCGCAACTGCATTCTTACCGCTTCCTGTAATGAAAAGTGTAAAATACTTTAAAACCCATCCACCTATAGTACAGTAGTAAGGCAGAATAATAGCCGGTACTATACACGCAAGTACACCGATAAACTTACCCTTTGGATTGATAAGACCATACGCGGTGAGCGGTCCCTGTCCGGTCTTACGTCCTATTGCAATCTCAGTGGTAAGCAATGCAAAGCCAAAGGTCAGGACAAGTATCAGATACACCAGCAGAAAAAGTCCTCCTCCGTCCTTTGCTGCCAGATACGGAAACCTCCATATATTTCCAAGTCCTACCGCACTGCCGGCTGCCGCAAGAACGAACCCAATGTTGCCGGAAAAAGTGCTTCTTGATTTTTCTTTCATTTTCTATTGTCTCCTTATTTATTATATAGTTTAATTTCGATTTAATATGGACATTGTTTCCATTTACAAATCTAATATACCTATTATAATCATCCGGAGTACATTTTGCAATGGTTGATATTTTTTATAATAAAAGCTCTAAATAAGGTTCTTGATTCCCTCTGTTAAACGCTTTGCAACTCTCACATTGTTCATAGTATAAAGGTGAATTCCCTCCACATCATTAGCTAAAAGCTCAATTATCTGACTCTCGCAGTAAGACATTCCGGCATCAAAAAGTGCAGCCTTGTTGTCTCCGTATCTGTGCACAATCTTCTGGAACTTCTCCGGGAACTTAGCTCCGCACATTGTGACCATTCTCTGAATCTGAGCCGCATTGATACAAGGCATGATGCCCGGGATAACAGGCACATTGATACCTGCAAGCCTGCAGTCCTCAGCAAAATTGAAGAAGGTATCATTGTCAAAGAAGAGCTGTGATAAAAGAAGCTCTGCACCGGCATCAACCTTTTTCTTAAGATTCTTAATATCATCTACCTTATCAGCTGCCTCCGGATGAATGTCCGGGTAGCACGCACCTGCGATACAGAACTGATCACCTGTGGTGTCCTTTATGTACTTAATAAGGTCGCTTGCATGGAGAAAATCCTCCTTTGCAGGCACGTTCGGATTTCTGTCTCCTCTTAAAGCCAGGATATTCTCAATGCCCTCATATGAAAGCTGTCTGGTGAACTCATCTATCTCAGCCTTGTTATAGCACAGACATGTAAGGTGTACGACCGGCTCCACATGGTACTGATTCTTGATTTTCTTCGCAATCTCGATAGTCTTGTTATTGTTTGAGCTGCCGCCTGCGCCAAATGTCACGCTGATGTACTCAGGATGACAATCACAGAGTATCTCAAGCATCTCGTCAATATTTTTAAAGTCCTCCTCCTTCTTTGGTGGAAAAATCTCGAAAGAAAGTGACTGTGGTTTGTTTGTATGTATCTGTGTAATCTTCATGTTATCCTCCGGTATATATGATTATTTGATAAGTTTTAATGTCATAGTCCATATATTACTGTAATTTTTTGTCATTGTAAAATATATTTTTCTTTTAGTTTGTCATAAATAAAATCTATATCAAAACTTGCTGAGTCTTTGATTTTTTTTAATGTGGTGATATAATGAACAAAGCAAATCCGAAAGAGGTAACTTATGAAAAAAATAGATTTTGATAATGATTCAATAAAGAAAAATATATTGCAGGCTGCTCTGCCCATGCTGGCAGCCCAGATTCTAAGCCTGTTATACAATATAGTAGACCGCATATACATTGCCCGCATACCGAATATGGGAACCACTGCACTCGGTGCTGTGGGGCTTTGCTTTCCTATTATAATGCTGACAATTGCTTTCTCCAATCTCTTTGGAAGCGGTGGTGCTCCGCTTTTTTCAATAAAAAGAGGCATGAGTGATGACAGAGCCGCCAATACTATAATGAATACGAGCTTTACAATGGTCTGCACATTCGCAGTCGTTTTTACAGCTTTGTGCATGATTTTTGCAAAGCCTATTTTAATCGTGTTTGGCGCATCTGAAAATGCTCTCAAATACGCTCTGCCATACCTGCTCATTTATTTGATAGGAACACTCCCATCCATGATTTCAACCGGCATGAATCCATTTATCAACGCTCAGGGCTACTCCACTACCGGCATGCTGTCTGTGGCAATCGGAGCCGTTGCCAATCTGGTTTTAGACCCGCTTTTTATATTTGGATTTAATTTTGGCATCAAAGGAGCCGCTATTGCTACGGTCATCTCACAAATACTGTCTGCTGTCTATGTGCTTCACTTTCTTAGGAAAAAGGCTGAGCTTAAGGTGCGCCTTATGACCCTCTCTGAATTCAGCGAAAATACGCGCTATGCAAAGGACATCATAAGCCTTGGAACCTCCGGCTGTGTCATGCAGCTCACAAACAGCCTGGTATCTATATGCTGCAACAATGTGCTTTCAGTGACTGGTGGCGATTTGTACATATCGGTAATGACCATCGTATCAAGCATCAGGCAGATGGTCGAGACTCCAATTTATGCAATAGTGGAGGGTTCATCTCCTGTTTTAAGCTACAACTATGGCGCCAAAAGGCCGGCCCGGGTGAGAAAATCCATTTTCACTATGGGACTGCTCGTGCTTCTATATACAGCTGTCATGTGGAGTGTGATCATACTTGCCCCTCATGCCCTGATTGCAATTTTCTGCTCCGATGCCACCCTCATGGATGATGCGGTGAAGGCTTTAAATATCTACTTTGCGGCATTCATATTTATGGATCTGCAGTACATCGGACAGACCACCTTTAAATCACTGAACAAAAAGAAGCGGGCTATATTTTTTTCCCTGCTTCGCAAGGTGTTCATCGTTGTACCGCTGACATATATTCTGCCATACTCCTTTGGTATGGGAACCGACGGTGTGTTTATGGCAGAGCCTGTATCAAACGTGATTGGCGGAAGCATCTGCTTTGTAACCATGCTTAGCACAGTGCTGCCGGAGCTTCGCAGGATGGAGCAGTAATTACAGCATCTCATCAATGCAGATGCCGTAGCCTCCGGTCGGATCATCGACAAACACATGGGTGACTGCTCCTATTATTTTACCATCCTGTATGATAGGGCTTCCGGATGTGCCCTGCACTATGCCTCCGGAGAGCTCTATCAGCCTGTCGTCTGTCACCTTAAGCTCCATTCCCTTGTTTGTATCTGTCGCTTTTTTGTCTATATTTGTTATTTCCAGATTATATTTTTCCAGTTTTCCCGATATTTCCGATATCATCTGTGCACTGCCTGTGTGTATCTCATCCTTGCCGGCAACCGGATAATACGTATCCTCTGCGGCATATTCCGACAATTCATCGCTATCAAGCTGTCCGTAAATTCCTAGATTACTATTGCAGTCAAGTGTGCCTATATGGCTTTTTTTGCCAAAATATACCACTCCGCCTATCTCGCCCGGCGCGCCGGATTTTCCCTTTTTGATTTTGGTAAGCTTCATACTGTACAAATCACCACTGTTTGCATACAAGAGATTGCCGCTTTGCGTTCCGTCTCCTATTCCATGCCCCAGCGCTCCAAAACGGCCGTCCTTTGTATAATAAGTGATAGTACCGATTCCTGCCAGATCGTCCTTCACCCATATTCCCATATAGTATCTGCCATCATCCATTCTGACAGGTGTGATATCCGCTGACATTTTCTCACCGCCTCGAAGAAATTTAATGTTTACGGTACTTTTATCTTCATTACTTTCATCTTCATGCCTTTCATCATATTCCTTCATGATATCATTCACAGCTTCAGAAAGCTCCTCCTTGTCTGCCACAGTGCGTCCATTGACAGATATGATATAATCACCGCACTGCACCTTTTTATCTGCCGGATTGACTTTTTTACCATCCTCGTCTGTCACCTCCGTCGTATTCACTACAAGCACGCCCTCTGTCTGCTCATATATGCCGGTCAGCCTGCCACAGGCATATACACCCTCAACACTTATTCCATCACTTATTTTATCTGTCTCTTCATAATCTCTGTCAGTAGCTCTGTGAGTTGATGCTGTATCTGCTGTCTGTCCTATGTCTTGTTCGGTTCCGCCGTTTCCGACGTTTTCACCATTTTCACCATTCTCGCCCGAATCAGCCAATACACTGGCCGCCTGTCCTGGAAGCCCTGTCGCATATCTTCCATATCCGGCCTTTGATTCATTTAAAAAACTTCCTAATGCACTTTCATCAAATGCCTTATCTACCCTGCTGCACCACTTATCATCACTACTTAGTGCAAACATAGCTATCACTACTGCAGCCAGCGTGACACTCACAAATTTTCCAAAAAACTTCCGCATACTATTACCTCCATTTGGATTAGTATGCGTCTGTCATTTTTCTTTTATTCGTAACCGAATATAGTTTGACAGTTTAGGTGTTTTTCTATATAAACGGAAACGTGCGGCTGACCACCAGTGATATACTGGTAATCAACCGCGCCGTAAACTGATAACGTCAGATTTTTTTCTCCATGGCAAGCTCTTTCATCTCGCGTGCGCTCTCCATCACGGTATCTGTGATTTTTGCACCGCCGAGCATTCTGGCCAGCTCAGCCACGCTGTCATTGTCAGTTAGCCTTCGAATCCTTGAAACCGTGGATTTGTTCTCGACTGCTTTTTCAATAAGGAAATGTGCATCTGCCATAGCTGCTATCTGTGGCAGATGTGTGATACATATAATCTGATGGTTGCGACCAAGCTCATTCATCTTCTCAGAGACCATCTGAGCTGTACGTCCACTGATTCCAGAATCAATCTCATCGAAAATAAGCGACTCAATGTGGTCATTTTCTGCCATGATTGTCTTGATGCCAAGCATGATACGCGACAGCTCTCCTCCCGATGCTACCTTGCCGAGCGGCTTAAGCGGCTCTCCGGGGTTAGTTGATATGAGAAACTCCGGCGCATCGATGCCGTTTGCCGTATAGTCCGGCAATCTGTCAAACTGCATATCAAACTGTACGTCAAGAAAATTCAAATCATTAAGTGCTGATTTAATTTCTGACACAAGCTTTACAGCACTCCTTTGTCTGATTTCTGATACCTCATCCGATATCTGTGCCAGCTCCTTTTCCTTTTTCGCAAGCTGCTGCTCTAATTTCTGTAAATAAGAATCATAATCATTCAGGACACTGATACGCTCCCTCTTTTCATTGAGTGATATCAGTATATCATCAATTGAGTTGCCGTATTTACTCTTTAGATGATTTATCTCATCCAGACGCTTTTGTGTCTCATAGAAGGTCTCCTCGTCAAACTCAGCCTGTGATATATATCCTGATATCTCGTGATTAAAATCAGAAAGCAGACTGTCTATCTCCGACAGCTGACTCTCAAGAGCTTCCACATCCGTATCATAGCCTGATACCTGCGACAGCTCTCTTACCGCCCTTCCAATAAGCTCTGAGGCACTCTCCATCTCGCCTCCTGTGGCAGAATATGCAGCATTTACGCCCTCCATGATTTTCTTTCCGTTTGAAAACTTCCTAAACTGCGCCTCAAGCTCCTCATCCTCACCCGGCACAAGAGAAGCTTCTTCTATCTCCTTCACCTCGTACTCAAGGAATGACAGCTCACGGCTTCTGTCTTCATTGTCGATATTTGACTTTTCATACTCATCCTTAAGCGCCCTATATGCTTTGTATGTTACTGAAAGCTGCTGCTTTTTATCTCCAAGCGACTGCTTTGCGTACTCATCAAGAATATCAAGGTGTTTTTTCTTTGATAAAAGTGACTGGTGCTCATGCTGACCATGGATGTCTATGAGATATGAGGCTATTTCCTTCATTCGCGAAACAGACACAGCCTCACCGTTTACCCTGCCGACTGCGCGCGACTGTGTGATTTTACGGCTTAAAATCACGCATCCGTCCTCGACCTCCACATCAAGCTCCCTTAAAGCCTCTATAATCTTTGGGTCATCAACTGAAAAAATAAGTTCCACAAAAGCAGGCTTTTCATTATCTCTTAGCATCTCCTTTTGCACTTTTTCCCCAAGCGCCAGATTGATAGAGCCTATGATGATTGATTTTCCGGCTCCGGTCTCTCCCGACAGTATATTTAGTCCGTCGGAAAACTCAACCTCACACTCATCTATGAGTGCCAGATTCTTTACATGTAGATTTTGTAACATATTTTCTCCTTCCTCTCCCAGGCATGACGATATATGTTATTTTCTGTTACAGTTCAGCTATAATCTGATATTCATGTAACATTATTCCACAATTCTGCGGATTTTTTTCATCACCGCATATGTATCATCAACAGTCCGGATTGCACACATGATTGTGTCATCTCCTGCAATCGAACCGACGATTTCTCTCATCTTCATGGCATCTATTGCAGCACAGACTGCGCTTGCCATTCCCGATACAGTCTTTATAACGAGGATATTCTGTGCCATATCCATTGACAAAAAGCCCTCTCTGAGTACTCTTTCGTATTTCTTTGAGAGATTCTCAGGTGCATCCGTTATCACGGCGTACTTCTGTCTGCCGCTTGCGGTAGGGATTTTCGTGAGCTTAAGCTCCCTGATATCCCTGGATACTGTGGCCTGAGTCACGCGAAAACCATCTTTTTCAAGAAGCGCAGAGAGCTCATCCTGCGTCTCTACCTCATTCTTTTGGATTATCTCAATTATCTTGGATTGTCTGTTTGTTTTCATGTCCTGTCACCTCATAAATATTATTTGTAACTATTCATTATAACAATCCTTATCTGTGTTATGAATAATTTCCCATCTTTTTGCGAAGTATCTCCAAAAAGCTTCTCTGGTGGAGCTTGCAGATCTTTGTATGATTGGCTGCCTTTGAAATAACAAAACGGTCTCCCACAGCCAGCTCTGCCGCGGTGTCGCCATCATAGCTGACACACGCCAGCTCATCGTTTTGCTCCCTGCGGCTTAGAATCTCTATCTCTATCTCATCATCGCCTGAAAGCACAATGCTCTTTGACGTAAGATTGTGAGCATTGTTCGGTGTGAGCAGTATCATATCACCCTTCGGATCCACAATCGGACCTCCCGCCGACATACTGTAGCCTGTAGAGCCTGTTGGAGTCGCAACTATGATGCCGTCGGCATGGTAATTGTTTAAAAACTCACCGTTTACATACACATTGAGGCTTAATATCTGCAAATTGCCCTTTCTATGGATGACTATATCATTTAATGCAACTCTCGAGGTCTCACTGCCTCTTTTATGCCCTGTGAGCATAATACGATCCTCTGTCATGTATTTATCAGCCATGAGCGAATCAATAGCGTCAAATACCGTAGCTTCCTCCACCTCACACAGATAGCCGAGTGTGCCGAGATTTACTCCCATAAGCGGAATCTCAAGTGTCTCCACCCTTGTAGCTGCACGAATCAGTGTACCATCTCCGCCGAGCACAAGAATACACTGCGTATCCTGTGGTATATCCTCAAGCTCAAACTCGTTATCGGATATAGCCTCGACATTGCTCATAAGACCCTTTGCCGTGCCGCCCTTTTGCTCTATGTATGCCACTATTTTATTTGTAAGTGCAAAATCCCTGTCCTTATAGGCATTTGCTATCACAACAAAATGTTTCATAGTCTATTTCCTGTCCAGCTCTCCATGCGCGGCCTCGACCACACTATGAATATCCACTGAATCCTCCTTTATAGGATCATCTGTCTTTTTGATATGCACGAGGTACTCTATATTGCCCTCCGGTCCCTTGATTGGCGAATACTCAAGGTCCAACACGCTAAATCCGTTTGAAAGTGCAAAGGATATGATATTGCTTACTACCTCCTCATGCACGCTCTTGTCACGGACCACGCCCTTTTTGCCGACCTTTTCCCTGCCTGCCTCAAACTGTGGCTTGATGAGACAAACCATCTCACCACCGTCCTTTAACAGCGCTCTTGCAGGGCCTAACACCTTGGTCAGTGATATGAATGACACATCAACCGATGCAAAATCAAGCTCATCATCTATATTCTCCGGTGTCACATACCTGATATTGGTCTTTTCCATGCACACCACACGCTCATCCTGACGCAGCTTCCATGCAAACTGTCCATATCCGACATCCACGGCATACACCTTTTTAGCACCGTTTTGGAGCATACAGTCTGTAAAACCGCCTGTTGAGGCACCTATATCCATACACACCTTGCCATCCATCGTGATATCAAAGTGCTTCATAGCCTTTTCAAGCTTTAGCCCGCCACGGCTCACATACTGCAGTGTCTTTCCATGAATCTCTATATTGCAGTCATCGGGGAATGTGCTCCCGGCCTTATCCTCACGGTTGTTATTTACAAAAACATTGCCCTCCATAATCATGGTCTTTGCTTTTTCCCTTGATGGTGCAAGGCCTCTGTTTACAAGTAATACGTCTAATCTTTCTTTCATACTGTATGTTACCTCTATCTATAATGCTGCTATTATGCGCTTAGCCACCGATTCGGCATCCACATGCAGCTCCTTTTTGAGCACCTCGACATTGCCATGCTCCACATAGCAGTCAGGAAGTGCAATATTTAGCACCTCAAGAGCAATGCCGTTAGTCTTGACATACTCCGTCACATGCTCACCAAAGCCGCCGCTTTGCACGTTTTCCTCCATGGTCACAAGCAGGCTGTGTTCAGCCGGCAGCTCCTTTATTGCTTCCTTATCAAAAGGCATTGCAAAACGCGCATTGATAAGTGTAGCAGAAATTTCCTCTGCCTCAAGCAGCTTTACCGCGTCAACAGCAGTCTTTACCATACTGCCGAGTGCCATGATAGCCACCCTGCTTCCTTTTTTGATAAGCTCACTCTTTGCAAGCTCTACCGGCTGTCTGATTTCCTTGAGACCGTCATAGGCTGTACCCCTTGGGTATCTGAGTGCAATCGGACCGTCATATGCCACCGCAAATTTCATCATATCGGACAGCTCCCACTTATTCTTCGGAGCCATGATTGTCATATTCGGGATAACCGACAGGTATGATATGTCAAATATACCCTGATGCGTCTCTCCGTCACTGCCTACAAGCCCTGCCCTGTCGATTGCAAAGATGACATGCAGATTCTGTATGCACACATCATGAAGTATCTGGTCAAACGCTCTTTGTAAAAATGACGAGTACACCGCAAATACCGGGATAAGTCCTGACTTTGCAAGACCTGCCGCAAAGGTCGTGGCATGTGCCTCGGCTATTCCCACATCAAAAAACCTATCCGGAAAATTGCGGTGGAATCTTCGAAGCCCTGTTCCTTCTGCCATGGCAGCTGTTATCGCAACCACCTTTGGATTTCTCTCACCCAGCTTCTTCATGACTGTTGAGAAAACATCTGTGTAATTGGCCTTCGTGCGCTTATTCTTTGGAAGCCCTGTCTCTATAACAAACGGCTCAGCCCCGTGAAATCTGGAAGGATAACGCTCAGCCGGGCCATAGCCTGCTCCCTTTTTCGTGAGCACATGCACAAGCACCGGGCCATCCACACGCTTTGCCTCATCAAACACACGGCACATTTCCTTTATATCACTGCCATCCACAGGTCCCAAATAGATAATGCCCATCTCCTCAAAGAACATCCCCGGAATAAAAAGCTGCTTTATGCTGCTCTTTGTATTCCTGATGTGCTTTACCATACGCTCTCCGTAGATCGGTATATGGTTTAGGGAATTCATGACATTATTCTTAAAATCCCTGTATGCATCCGCTGTGCGAAAGCCTGAAAGATACTGGCTGATGCCCCCGACGTTCTCTGAAATCGACATATTGTTGTCGTTTAGCACTATAATAAAATTGCCCTTCACGCTTGAAGCATTGTTGAGCGCCTCATATGCCATGCCTCCGGTCAGCGCACCGTCTCCTATTACAGAAACCACGTGGTAGTCCTCTCCTGTCACCTGTCTGGCTGTCGCAAGCCCAAGTCCCGCTGAGATAGATGTGGAGCTGTGTCCTGTATTAAAGCAGTCACAATCGCTCTCATCCGTCTTTGGGAAACCGCTCATGCCTCCATACTGTCTGAGCGATGAAAATCCATCCTTTCTGCCGGTGAGTATCTTGTGTGTGTACGACTGATGCCCTACATCCCACACTATCTTATCCTTCGGCAGATCAAAGCACAGATGCAGCGCCATGGTAAGCTCCACAACTCCGAGGTTTGATGCGAGATGACCTCCTGTCACCGATATGCTCTCTATAAGAAACTGCCTTATTTCATCCTTTAACAGCTCAAGCTCCTCAGGTGTCAGTTTTTTTATATCATTTTCCTTTTGTATCTTTTCTAAAACCATCCTATTTCTCCCGATGGATCATATATTCAAATAACTCCTTAAGAAATGCATCGTCGTATCCCAAATCATCAAGCTGCTCCTCTGCCTCCTTGGAGATGCGCTCCACATCAGAAACCGCTTTATCCAATCCCTCAAATGTGACATATGTCGCTTTATTATTTTTCTCGTCACTGCCTACCGGCTTTCCAAGCACCTCAAGTGTACTTGTGACATCAAGCACATCATCCTGTATCTGAAACGCCAGCCCCAGCTTTGCCGCTATCTGCTCCACGCGTGATACCTTATCAGACGATGCGCCTGCCAGAATTGCGCCTATCATCATCGAGCTCTCTATAAGTGCGCCTGTTTTAAGCCTGTAGATAAAGTCAAGTTTTTCCCTTGTGATAGGACAGTCATCGGATTTCTCGCTTTCCACATCGACCACCTGTCCTCCGACCATACCATACACGCCTGCCTTTTTTGCAAGCACTGTAAATGCCCTTGCCACACGCGCATCGGTCACTTCCATGTCAAAAGCCTTTGCTGCGGTCTCATATGCCAGGTTTAAAAGTGCATCACCTGCAAGAATGCCCATAGCCTCACCGTACACAGCATGTGTAGTCTTCTTTCCACGCCTGTACTCATCATTGTCCATGGCAGGCAGGTCATCATGCACCAGCGAGTATGTGTGTATCATCTCGATTGCCGCCATAAATGGCTCAATCACTGCACTGCTTCCGCCAAACATATGGTAAGTCTCTTCCATGAGGATAGGGCGAAGCCTCTTTCCACCGGCTCTCACACTATAGTTCATGGCCTCAAAAATAATCCTCTGCTGTCCCTCCTCAGCGGGAAGAAACTTCTCAAGCACGTTATTTATATGCTCTACCTTTTGCTGCAGCTCTTCCATGAATTGTGACTTATTTAAATTTCCATTTAAGCTCATCAGAATTCCTCCAGTTGTCCGTCGCTGTTTAGCACAAGCATGGCCTTTTCCATGCCCTGTACCATATCATTGGCACTCTTTACCTCATCAAGCCCCTTCTTGTAGAGCTCAAAGGCCTCATCCAGGGATACATCCGCATCCTCCATCCTCGCCACTATCTGCTCTAAGTGTGCAAAGCGCTCCTCGAGTGTCAGTGTTTTTTCATTTTCTTTGCTCATCGTTAATAACCTCCGAAACTACGGCCCTTGCATGACCGTCTATCAGATATATATTTATGTCATCGCCTGCATTGATATCGGATACACTGTGCAGTGCCCCCTTCTTTTCCACCTCGACATACGCATAGCCCTGTGCCAGCTTTTTGGCCGGTGAATATGCATCCAGTGTACCTGAAAGCAGTGCCAGACGCTGTCTGCAATCCGAAAGCCTCTGCTTCATAATCCTTTCAAGTGCATCCTCGATATCTGCCAGACGCCTTTTATTCTCATTTAGTTTATTCTGTGGACTAAGGAAATTAAGTCTTGTTTTAATATGTGACAGCTTTTCCCTGAAAAAATCAATCCGGCCTGTCAGATTTCTGTCCATCCTGCGGCGTAGATTGTCAAGACGCTCTAACGTCTGTCTGTAGTCACTGACTGCAAGCTCTGCAGCCGCTGAAGGTGTGGGTGCTCTCCTGTCTGACACAAAATCCGCTATCGTCCAGTCTGTCTCATGACCTACTGCCGAGATGATTGGCGTGCGGCAGTCAAATATGGCTCTCGCCACAATCTCCTCATTAAAGGCCCATAAATCCTCTATGGAGCCTCCGCCTCTGCCGACTATTATCACATCAAGATTCATCGCATCCAATGTCTGTATGCCCTTCACTATGCTATTAGCCGCACCCTCTCCCTGCACCAGTGCCGGATAAAGTATGACCTGTACATATGGATTCCTGCGCGATGATACATTCCTTATATCCTGCACGGCCGCGCCTGTCGGTGCTGTAACCACGCCAATACGGCCGGCATACTGCGGAATAGGCTGCTTGTACTCTGCGGCAAACATGCCCATTTCCTCAAGCTCATGCTTTAGCTGCTCGAATTTGAGATACAGATTGCCCTCTCCGTCAAGCTCTATCTTTTTGGCATAAAGCTGATATGCGCCGGTCTTCTCATACACCTCAACGGAACCTGTCACAATAACCTGGTCCCCCTCCTTCATGTGGAAGGAAAGTCCTGCCGCCCTGCTGCCCGCAAACATAATAGCGTTCATGGCTGCTCCCGCGTCCTTTATTGTGAAATAAATATGACCGCTCGTGTGATACTTGCAGTTGCTTACCTCTCCCTTTATACTCACCTGTCTGAGCATAAAATCCTGAGCGAACATATTTTTAATATAGCTATTTACTTGCGCTACCGAATATATATTTCTATTTGCCATGTTCAATGCTCTATATCGCTGTTCCTCTTAAGCTATGCAAACTTTGCAAGCACTCCGTTTACAAATGCACCTGACTCATCTGCACCATACTTCTTTGCAAGCTCAACAGCCTCATTTATTGAAACCTTTGTAGGAATATCGTCCTCAAACTTTATCTCATAAACTGCCAATCTGATAATTGCCAGATCAACCTTTGCCATACGATTAGTCTTCCAGCCTGTAGACTTCTCATCGATGAGTGCATCAAGCTCTGCCATATGCTCAATAATCGCACTGCATTTTTCATCAATATACTGCTTTTCCTCGTCTGTAGGATTGGTAAGCTCATCATTTAAAAGCTCCATCTGCTCTGCAAGCTCAGACTTATCATGAAACTCAACCCTGAAAAGCATCTTAAAAACGTTTTCTCTTATTTTGCTTCTTGTCATTTAAATTCCTCTCGTGAATAGTATTTTATATAAATTAAGGATGTCTGTACGACATCCTTAATTATACTACATTTGTGCTCATTTAAAAAGAACTATTTAATTCTCTCCCATATCAACACTTGCTATACGAACATTGATAGTAGCCACAGAAAGCCCTGTCATTGTCTCAATTGCAGACTTAACCTTCTCCTGTACCTTTGTAGAAACCTCAGGGATGCTGTATCCATAAGCAATATTGAGTGCTACATCAACTACTACCTCATTGTCTGCTATCTCAATCTGAATTCCCTTTGAAAGATTCTTCATACCGAGCCTGCTGACAATCTCGTTTGTGATATTGCCTGCCATGGAGCTTACTCCCTCAACCTCAGTGGCTGCAAGACCTGCTATGATAGCTACAACCTCATCTGCTACCTTGATCTCGCCAGACTCATCTGATTTGATATTTATTGTGTTTCTATTCTCTGCCATGTCCATGTTCCTCCTTAACCGGCTATACGGTCTGTCCCTTTGCCACGTAAACCTGGAATGAGTCATTTCCCGTAAGTGATCTATTTCTTGATACGCGAACATTCTTGTCTGTGATCACGTACTCCAGATTGGCGCCATCCTCAATTACCGTATCCTGTAGCAGGATGCAGTTCTTGACCTTTGCATTCTTTCCTATCTTGACGCCTCTTGATAGGATGCTGTTTTCCACGGTACCCTCGATGACACATCCATCAGCAACCATGACATTCTTGGCTTTTGAGCCATTTATGTATCTTGTAGGGTTATCATCCCTGATCTTTGTATAGATAGAATTGCCACTCTTAAACAATGCTTCCCTGTTATCCTCATCAAGAAGCTTCATATTCTCCTCGAAATAGCTCTTCATATCTGTAATCTGTGAAGCATAGCCTGTGTACTCATATGCCTGGATATTGAGTGAATCAGTGTTTGCAGCCATCAGATCCCTTGTAAAATAAGAATAACCATGTACAAAAGCGTCATCCACTATTCTAATGAGCTTCTCCTTCTCCATGATATAGATATTCATGCCAAAGTTTACCTTGCCCATATCCATGGCATTGATATATATCTTTTTGATACGTCCATCATCTATATCAAATGTATAGTACATCTCATCATTGTTGCCGTTTGGTCTTAGGAATACCTTCGGTACCTCCTGCTTGCGGTACATTGCAGTGATATCAGCCCCTGTGTTCTTATGTGCCTCAATCAGCTCCCTGAAATCAAAATTGAATACATAGTTGGCATCAGCCATGATAACATACTTCTGAGTACACTTTCTCAGATAGCCCTTAAGGCTTTCGATTGCCTCAACACGGCCCTCATACACCTTAATCTGCTTCTGTGCATAAGGCGGAACTATATTGATACCACCATTTTTTCTTGCTAGATCAAACTCCTGACCTGAGCCCAGGTGATCCATCAGAGAGTGATAATTCTTCTTAACTATGAGAGATATATTGTCTATTCCGCTATGCACCATGCTCGAAATCAGGAAATCGCAGAGTCTGTAACGACCTGCAAACGGAATGGAAGCCATAAGTCTCTCGGATACCATCTCAGGAATGAGGGCATCATAGCTGTTTGCAAAAATAATGGCCAAAGCCTCTTCGTTGTTCATGTTTAGCATTGTTCCTGGCCCTCCTCAACATCATTATATACCATTGCCTTTGGTCCTATAACCGCTCTGTCGCCAATTGTAACTCCCGGTGCAATTGTAGCAACATCACCTGTCACGTCCTCCGCCGGCTTTTCTCCAATAACTGCATCACAGCCTACTGTAACGCCCTCTGCAACTATACAGTGTGTGACCTTAGCGCCTCTTTTTATCACAGTATCACCCATGACAACTGCATCCTCTACCACAGCGCCCTCTTCTACGACGACACCGCCAAAAAGAATTGAATGCTTTACTGTGCCCTTCACTACACAGCCATCGGTAATCATAGAGTCTGTAACCTCTGCGTTGTTGCCGATGAAATGTCCTGTATGGCCGCTGTTACGGCTGTATATCTTCCAGTTTTCATCAAACAGGTTGATACCGCTGTGCTCAGGATCAAGCACCTCCATGTTTGCCTCCCAAAGTGCAGGTATTGTTCCTACATCCTTCCAGTAGCCGTTAAAGTGATAAGCATACATCCTGCGGCCATCCCTCAAAAGGTTTGGAATGATATTGTTACCGAAATCATTCTCTGAATCCGGATCATTTTCATCCTCGATAAGATACTTCTTAAGTATATCCCAATTGAAGATATAAATACCCATGGATGCAAGATTAGACTTAGGATTCTTTGGTTTCTCCTGAAACTCTGTGATCTTGTCGTCATCATCTGCTACCATGAGACCGAAACGTGATGCATCCTCCCATGGAACCTCCATAACCGCTACAGAAAACTCAGCATTTTTCTCCTTATGGAACTTAAGGAAATCGCTGTAGTCCTGCTTACAAATCTGATCTCCTGAAAGTATGATAACATACTCAGGATCATATCTCTCGATAAATGCAATATTCTGATAAATCGCATTGGCTGTTCCCTTGTACCAGTCTGAGCCTGAAGCCTTCTGATACGGTGGCAGCACATGCACTCCTCCATATAATCTGTCAAGATCCCATGGCTGTCCATTTCCTATGTACTCATTCAGCACAAACGGCTGGTACTGTGTCAATATACCAACTGTATCTATGCCTGAATTAACACAATTAGAAAGTGGAAAATCAATAATCCTGTATTTGCCTCCAAACGGAACTGCCGGCTTTGCAAGTTTCTGCGTCAGTGCATAAAGTCTGGAGCCCTGACCACCGGCAAGAAGCATCGCAACTAGCTCTTTTGCCATATTAAAATCCCCCTTGTTTAATTTCATTAAATTTTTGTTAGCTTTTGCAATTATTTTGTTTTTTTATAATGGTTTATAGTTATATTTTACCACATTTTAGCATTTATGCAATTCAAAATTAACTAAAAAATACTATAATTTTTGTCATTATTTTCCAATTATCTCGCGGTTGTTTATGAACTCGTACGGCACTTCCTGGTACACGTAATAATTAAGCCAATTGGAATAAAGTATATTGCCGTGCGATCGCCACTGTAAAAGCGGCTTTTGTGTATCATCATTATCCGGATAGTAGTTCACCGGCATATCTATATCAAGCCCCTTTTTCTTATCCCTCTCGTACTCATTGTGAAGAGTATATCTGTCATACTCAGGATGTCCCATCACAAAAATCTTTTTACCGTCCTGATCCATCAGAAGGAATACTCCGGCATCATCCGACTCCGCAAGTATGGTAAGCTCCTGATGCTTTAATATATCCTCCTTTAAGACCTCGGTATGCCTTGAGTGTGGTGCGTAAAACACGTCATCGAAGCCTCTGACAAGTGGGACTTTTCTGTTCTTTACGTGGTGCGCATACACACCAAACTTCTTCTTTGGAAGCACACGCTTTGGTATGCCGTAGTGATAATACAATCCTGCCTGTGCACCCCAGCACAGATGAAGTGTGGAGAAAGCATGTGTCTTGCTCCACTCCATTATACTGCATATCTCATCCCAGTAGTCTACCTCCTCGTATTCCATAAGCTCAACCGGTGCCCCTGTGATTATCATGCCGTCAAAGTACCTGTCCTTTATATCGTCAAAGGTCTCGTAAAATTTGTTCAGATGACTGAGTGATGTGTGAGTGGCCTCGTGAGTAGATGTGGTCACAAACGTTACATTAACCTGTATAGGGGTATTTGACAGCGAGCGCAGTATCTGAAGCTCTGTGTCCTCCTTTAATGGCATGAGATTTACAATCGCAATCTCCAGCTGTCTGATGTTCTGATGTGATGCCCTGTTTTCGTCCATCACAAATATATTTTCTCTCTCAAGTATTTCCTTTACAGGTAAATCATTTTGTGTCTTTATAGGCATTTTATAACCTCTTTTCTAACGCCCAAACATCTCTATAAATGTATCCTCCGAGATGATAGGTATTCCTAATTCTTTTGCTTTTTTATTTTTTGATGAAGTAGATTCAGTGTCGTTGTTTACCAGATAGTCTGTCTTTTTTGACACGCTTCCTGTCACCTTGCCGCCTTGTGACTCCACATAGGCCTTAAACTCGCTTCTGTTGGCGAAATCATGCACATCGCCTGTGATGACAAAGGTCTTGCCGTTTAAGCTGCCCTCTGACATATCCTTTATATCGACCTGTTCTATGTCAAGCTCCTTAATCAGTGCTTCAAACATCGCGCTGTTTTTGGGATTTGCATACCATTCAAGTATGGAGCCTGATTTTTCCTGGCCTATACCGTCTATATCCACAAAATCTGTGGCATTTCTCATTCTGTCCGCGAAGCCATCAAAACCTATTGCGTTGACAATCTTCTTGCCTGCATCGGTACCTATAAGAGGTATACAGAGTGCAAATATCAGATTGACCGGGTGGACATGTCTGCTTTTTTCGATGGCAGTCTGCATATTCATGCATGATTTTTCTCCAAAGCCCTCCATGCTGCTTATCTTATCAAAATGCTCTGGCAGATGGTATATGTCAGGGAACTGTTTTATGAATCCCTCATTTATAAATTTTAGCATTGTCTGTACCGAAAGTCCATCTATATCCATTCCGCTTTTGCTGACAAATCTTGAAAACTTTTTGACATTCTTGGCTGTACAGTCAGGGTTTGTACAATGCAGCGTCTTCACACCGCTGTTTTTGCTGACAAATATGCGTGTCGGATGATGGCACACCGGACATTCCTTCGGTATCTCAACTGCTCCCACCGCATCCTTTACAGCTATGCATTTCGGAATAATCTTGTTGGCTTTTATCACGGAAAGTGTACACTCTTTTCCCACTCCAAGCCTTTCTATTTCAGTCAGATTGCAAAGTGAGGCTCTCGAAACCGTCGTGCCCTCTATCTGCACCGGATCAAAAACAGCCACCGGCGATATTGTCGAAACCGCACAAGACCACTCAATATAGCGAAGCCTCGTATCTACTGCCTCATCCTGCCACTTGAAAGCAAAGCCGGCTCTCGTAGCATGATGTCCCGTGATGCTTCCACCTGCAGCGTAGGCAGTGTCATCATAGCATATGACAAGTCCGTCCACAGGCACATCCATCTTTCCGCTCTCAACATCCCTTGTCCAGCGTTTTACAGCCTCCTCAAGGCGCACCGCATCAGTTGCCTCCCTTTTGACAACATTGAATTTCATATCACTAAGATAGTTCATTCTGTCACCCCATGATATGATATCATCATCTATATGCACGAGTGTAAATGCATAAAACACAACATGTCTGCGTTTCACCTCTTCCACATCATCGAGATTTAATGTACCGGAGGCAAGGTTTCTTGGATTGGCATATTTCTCATCATCGTCCTCGATTGTATCATTTAACAGCTTGAAATCCGTGTAGGAAATTGTCGCTTCCCCTCTTACAACCATATGCCCCTTGTATGGTATCTCCTTTGGGAAGCCGCTTATGGCATCCTGCAAAAATGTGATGTTACTTCCTACAGTTCCATTTCCTCTCGTCAGTATTTTCACAAGCCTGCCATCGTCATATGTGAGCACGAGTGTCAGACCGTCAAGCTTCCATGAAAGCCATATTGGCATATCGCCTGCCCATTTCTTAAGCTCCTCAATACTCTTTGTCTTGGCAAGTGAAAGCGCCGGATACTCATGTGGCTCACGATTTCCAGCCTCTGCCTCATAGCCTGCATTCTGTGTCGGGCTGTCCTGACGGATATATCCTGTCTCTTTTTCAAGCTGTGTAAGCTCATCAAACAGTGCATCCCACTCGTAATTTGGCATTATTTCATCTGCGCCATTGTAATAGGCTTTTGATGCGCGGTTAAGACTTTCAACAAGATCATCTATCTTATCTTTTATTTTGTTATTCTCCATGCTGTAATAATCCCCTGTCTGCTTTACTTCGCTCTTCTATCCGGATATTTCTTATCTGTATGTTTCTTATCTGTATGTTTCTTATCAGAATGATTCTTATTCGTATCAGACATAACCGGCTGATTTGAGGAATCCGCAATCAGTCTTTTGAGTCCCTTGTATTCAAGTGGTGTTACTGCCCTGTACTTTCCTCTTGGCAGGTCACCAAGCTCAATATTCATGATTCTCACTCTCTCAAGCTTGACCACACGGTAGCCAAAGTATTCACACATCCGTCTTATCTGCCTGTTGTAGCCCTGTGTCAGAATAATCTTAAACTGCTTTGAGGACAGCTTTTTCACATGGCACTTTCTAGTTGTCACACCAAGCTCTACAAGCGGTACGCCTCCTGCGAGCCCTCTTATGAAGCTGTCAGATATTGTTTTGTTTACTGTGACAATATACTCTTTTTCGTGTCTGTTGCCGGAGCGCATCATCTTATTTACTATCTCGCCATTGTTGGTCAGAAGTAAAAGTCCCTCTGAATCCTTATCCAGCCTGCCAATGGGATAAATGCGCTTTGGGTAATTAAGATAATCTATCACGTTGTTTTTTTCCCTTTTTTCTGCTGTGCAGACTATGCCGGCCGGCTTATTGAGGGCAATCAGTATCATCTCTTCTTCCTTTGATACTACCTGTCCATTATATGTGACAGTCTGTCCCTTTAGAACTCTGTCACCTGTCTTTGCTGTAACGCCGTCTATTCCTACTTTGCCGGCTTCTATCTGCCTGTCTGCCTCACGCCTTGAGCACACGCCCGCTTCACTGAGGAATTTATTTATTCTTACACCATTTTCTTCCATACCATATCCTCTTTTTAGATTGCTTTATCCGATATACATAAACCACGCTGTAGCCATTTCTACTCTTTGCAGCAGCCATTTGCTATGTAGATTAAAACACGGAGACCTTTAAGCCTCCGTGTTGCTTCTTATTATTGTATGCACATCTGTTACTTTGTATTGCTTTTACTGTCCTACTGTCTGGAGATTCTCTGTCTTGATATAAGCTCTGCCATTTGTTCCGGCGCTGTAGGATACTATAGTCCAGTCGCCCTCTGTGCCATATGCTGTAAGTGTTACCTGTTCCTTTAAGAGACCAAGTTCCTTTGCATCTGTGCTTGCACCGTCACGTACCTTTACAACATCCTTTGTCACTACCTGATACTCAGCCGGTGCCTGTGGCTGCTCGGCTGTCTGCTGATTTGCTGCATTTGTATCCGTGGTCTGCTGGTCTGTGGTCTGTCCTGCATTTGCATCCGTAGTCTGCTGGTCTGCAGTCTGTCCTGCATTTGCATCTGTAGTCTGCTGGTCACCACTCTGCGATGCATCATCTGCCTGCTGTGTGTCTGCCTCTGTAGTCTGTGTGTCTGCATCAGACTTCTTTAAATTGGCAATGCCTGACGATGTGTACCACTGCTTTATAGCACCTGTGAGTGTTGTCTCAAGCATAGTCTTTAAATTGGCATCAGAACCGACCGCCTGCTCATATGCCTTTTGCACCTCCTCATGAAGGTCTGCAAACTCAGATGAAGCAGTATACTTAGAAATAAGCTCCATAATATCGTCATCGAGTTCATTCTCGCAGTATGTTCTGTTGAAATTACTGTATACATTATTTATAAAGAGCTTTCCGTCCTTATCTGTCTCTATATAAAAGAAGTCAAGTGTAGGTGCCTGTGTATCAACTCCCGTAAACTTTATACTGTTTTTAACAGACACAAAGTATGTTCCCTTTTTCAAACCATTCTTGGTGTAAGGTGTGATGTCATTGACTGACTCATAGTACTGGCTGACAACACCAATATAGCTCTTCTCGTTGTCGCTCATAGGTGTCGCAAGCTTGCCAAGGGTATCAAGGTCATCACCCACGTATGCCTTATAATAATCAGCAAGTAATGTGCTGATATCGTCCTTGGCGTCATTTGTGTAATCCTTTTCAAACTCAAAATCCTTCACCGAAATCTCTGTCTGTGATCCGGCTTCAGTATTGGATTGTCTGCCATTATTGCCTCCTGCGACAACTACTATAAGTATGAGTATGAGTCCTACAAGTACACCTGCTACTCCAACGTATTTTTTATTTTCTGCGCAAAACTGCTTTATATTATCCAATGTTTCCTTGTTAAAAAAGTCCTTCATGTGATTCCTCCATTAACCTAACATATCAAAATCAAAGTATGTGACCGACGCGAATCGAACGCGCACTCGCCGGAGTCGGAGTCCGGAATTTTATCCATTAAACTACGGTCACAAAAAAGTTACCAACTATTTATATCACATCTTTTACTTTTTTTCAATGTTACTTTTTTCTTATTATAGACTTTTAGTGTTTTATTATAACTTTTTATGCATACTATTATAATTGATAAAAATTTGACAATATATTTCATTTATCTTATTATTTAACTGTTTGGGCATTATATATTGGAAATTTTTTCCGATATGCCATAAAAATATACCATTTTAATTAATAAAATTACTATTTATATAAGGAGCACTATTATGAGTTTCACATTTTTAAACCAGCTTCCAACTCCTGCACAGATTAAGGAGGAATATCCTCTGTCAAAGGAGCTTACCGAGCTTAAAGCGAAGCGCGATGCAATGATTTCAGATGTTATCTGCGGAAAAGATGATAGATTTCTCGTCATTATCGGACCGTGTTCAGCCGACAACGAGGATTCAGTCTGCGACTATGTCAGCCGTCTGACAAAGATTCAGGAGGATGTAAAGGACCGCGTAATCATCATCCCTCGTGTATATACAAACAAACCAAGAACAACCGGCGAGGGCTACAAGGGAATTGCCTCACAGCCTGACCCTGAGAAGGCTCCTGACATGGTTGAGGGTCTTATCGCCATGAGAAAAATGCACATCCGTGCCATCGCAGAGAGTGGACTCACCTGTGCAGATGAGATGCTTTACCCTGAGAACTGGGGCTATGTTGAGGATCTTCTCTCATATGTGGCAATCGGCGCTCGTTCTGTTGAGGATCAACAGCATCGTCTCACCGTCAGCGGCTTCGATGTGGCCAGCGGCATGAAAAACCCTACAAGCGGTGATTTTTCCGTCATGCTCAATTCTGTTTACGCAGCACAGCACCCACATCATTTTGTTTACAGAGGCTATGAGGTTGAGACATCAGGAAATCCTCTGACTCACGTTGTTTTAAGAGGTGCTGTCAGCAAGCATGGCAACACTACAACAAACTACCATTACGAGGACTTAATCCGTCTGCACGAAATGTACGACAAGATGGACGTTGTCAACCAGGCGGCTATCATCGATACCAACCATTCCAACTCTGGAAAGAAGTTCAAGGAACAGATTCGTATCGCCAAGGAAGTTATGCACAACAGACAGCTTTCCTCTGATATCAAATCACTTGTCAAGGGTCTTATGATTGAGAGCTATATCGAGGAGGGCAGCCAGAAGATTGGTGAGCATGTCTACGGAAAATCCATCACCGATCCATGTCTAGGATGGGATGATTCAAAGAAGCTTATCTACGACATTGCAGAAATGAATTCTTAAACCACAAATTATACAAACATTTTTTTACAAAACACAAGCCACAGGAGTATATATCCTGTGGCTTGCATTATTTTGTCGGTTTATTATTTAATCATATTACTATAAGCAAGAACTGCACTGACTGTTTTGGAATCCTGGATTTTCCCGGCATAAATCATGTCGCACAGCTCCTTTAGGGTGTATATTTCTACATCGATTGACTCGGCATCATCTAGATGCTGCTCGCCCTTTTTCAGGTTTTTGGCAAGATAGACATCTACTTCTTCGTCGCAAAAGGCAACTGTTGTGCGAAGTGAAAGTAAAAACGAGATATCATCAGAGCTGTAGCCCGTCTCCTCCTTAAGTTCCCTTTCTGCACACAGCCTGGTATCTTCTCCCACAAAGTCTCTGCAGCCGGCCGGAATCTCTATTGTCTCCCTCTCGAGAGCGTTTCTATACTGACGCACCATGATTATCCTGCCGTCATCAAGCACCGGAAGCACTGCCGCAGCGCCCTTTCTGTGTGAGACAAAATCCCATTCCTCAGTCTTACCGTTTGCAAACTGCATTGTATCCTTGTATATATCAAGTATTGAGCCCTTATATACAAGCTCTCTTTTTTGCCGTTTCATTTCATCAATCATTTTTCCTGTTTACCTTCTAAATAATTTAAATTCAGAGTTACCGTTTTGATTAGAAATCCACCTCTGTGTCATAATAGCAGCATTTGAGAAGCTTCTCCATCTCCTCCTGGCTTGGCTGGCGAGGATTTGATCCTGTGCAAGCATCAAGGATAGCATTTGCAGCAATCTCAGGAAGTCTCTCAAGGAATACTTCCTCCGGTACAAAGCCCTGCTCTGTTGGATAGCTGTCTGCTCCGTAATTCTTGATGCAGTGTGGGATATTCAGATTATCATTCATGCCACGTAAGTATTTGATAAGAAGCTCAACCTTCTCATCAAGTGTCTCTCCACCCAGTTTCATGAAATCTGCTATTACGCCATAGCGTTCCTTTGCTGTCTCATCCTTTGCATTAAAAGCAATAACCTTTGGCAGATACATGGCATTGGCTGCTCCGTGGATGATATGTGCACCATAATCTGCAAAAGCTGCGCCTGTCTTGTGTGCCATGGAATGAACTATTCCAAGTAGTGCGTTGGAGAATGCCATTCCTGCCAGACACTGCGCATTGTGCATCGCATCTCTCTTTGCCATATCACCATTGTATGAATCAATCAGGTCATGCTGTATCATCTCTATTGCATGGAGTGCAAGCGGATCTGTAAAGTCGCTATTGGCTGTTGATACATATGCCTCGATGGCATGTGTCATGGCATCCATTCCTGTGTGTGCAACAAGCTTCTGTGGCATTGTCTCTGCAAGCTCAGGGTCTACGATTGCAACATCAGGTGTTATCTCAAAGTCTGCGATTGGATACTTGATACCCTTCTCATAATCTGTGATGATTGAAAACGCAGTAACCTCAGTTGCTGTACCTGATGTGGATGAAATAGCACAGAAATGTGCCTTCTTTCTAAGCTTTGGAATACCAAATACCTTGCACATATCCTCAAATGTGATATCCGGATACTCATACTTAATCCACATAGCCTTTGCTGCATCTATAGGTGAGCCACCACCAATTGCTACAATCCAGTCCGGTTCAAACTCAGCCATGGCAGCCGCACCTTTCATGACTGTCTCAACTGACGGATCCGGCTCAATTCCCTCAAAAAGCTTTACTTCCATACCTGCTTCCTTCAAATAAGCCTCGGCTTTGTCTAAAAAGCCAAATCTCTTCATTGAGCCTCCGCCTACACAGATAATAGCCTTCTTTCCCTCAAAGCTCTTTAATGCCTCAAGCGCACCCTTTCCGTGATATAAATCTCTTGGTAATGTAAATCTCTGCATTGTAAAACCCTCCATATGATATTTTAATTATATAGTTTCTCCCTTGTAATATTTATAAAAATCGCAGCCATCAACACTGAATAGTTACTAAATATTACATTTATTATTTTATAACATTTTACTAATTTTGTCACGTACCATTATCTATTTTTGTGAATACAAGATATTTTATACATATATTTTTATGCAATATATACAATTATCTTCAGTAGTAATGAACAGTTACCGATAATTTATTTCATACCACAAGCACTACATTGTAAAAATCGGTGCATTTACGTTTTTATGTTTTTCCACAAAGAAAAGGCTTCATACGAAGCCTTTTCAAATGTACATGTTATTATGTCAAACCGACAATACGCTAATGCTCTACTTTGCGTAATCCACTATACGTGACTCACGTATTACATTAACCTTTATCTGACCCGGATACTCTAACTCAGACTCAATCTGCTTAGATATGTCTCTGGCCATGATAACCATGTCGGCGTCGCTGACCTGCTCAGGAACTACCATAATACGAATCTCTCTACCTGCCTGAATAGCAAAAGATTTCTCTACCCCTTTATAACCATTTGTAATGTCCTCTAACTGCTGAAGACGATTTGAATATGTCTCCAAAGTCTCTCTTCTCGCACCCGGACGTGCCGCACTGATTGTATCAGCTGCCTGCACGAGACATGCAATAAGTGACTCCGGTTCAACATCACCGTGATGTGATTCTACTGCATTAATCACAAGTGGTGACTCTTTGTATTTCTTACATAATTCGGCACCGAGCTGGATGTGTGAACCCTCCATCTCGTGATCTACTGCCTTACCTATATCATGTAATAAGCCTGCACGCTTTGCCATTCTGACATCCTCACCAATTTCAGCAGCCAGTAAGCCTGCCAGCTGTGCAACCTCGATAGAATGCTTTAACGCATTCTGACCGTAGCTTGTTCTAAACTTCATCTTTCCAAGAAGACGCACAAGCTCCGGGTGAATACCATGTATGCCCACCTCAAGTGTGGCAGCCTCACCCTCTTCACGAATCATATTATCGACTTCTTTTTGAGCCTTCTCAACCATCTCCTCTATACGGGCCGGATGGATTCTTCCGTCAACAATAAGCTTCTCAAGAGCTATTCTTGCAACCTCTCTTCTAATTGGATCAAAGCTTGACAAGATAACTGCCTCAGGTGTGTCATCTATAATCAGATCTACACCTGTCATAGTCTCGAGAGTACGGATATTACGTCCCTCTCTTCCTATGATACGTCCCTTCATCTCATCATTCGGAAGCGATACTACTGAAATAGTAGTCTCAGACACATGGTCTGCTGCACATTTCTGAATAGCCGTAACCACGTAATCCTTAGCCTTACGGTTTGCCTCTTCCTTTGCTTTGTTTTCCATTTCCTTAATCATTTTTGCAGTATCAAGTTTTACATCTTCTTCAATGGTCTTTAAGAGATATTCTTTAGCTTGCTCGGAGGTTAATCCAGAGATTCTTTCAAGTTCCTGTAAACGCTGCTCGTTAAGCTTTGATATTTCAATCTTCTGCTTCTTGAGTTCCTCTTCCTTAACTACAAATCCGGCTTCACGCTTCTCGATAGCTTCGAGCTTCTTGTCGACATTTTCTTCCTTCTGAACGATACGACGCTCATTACGGGAAATCTCGTTTCTACGCTCTTTGATTTCCTTATCCAGATCATTCTTAGCCTTTATAGACTCTTCCTTGATCTCAAGCATAGACTCGCGCTTCTTTTCCTCCGCAGTCTTTACAGCCTCATCAATGATTCCTCTTGCTTTCTCCTCAGCATTTCCGATCTTGGAGTTAGCAGATTTCTTCTGGTATAAAGCGGCTGCAAACCATACAATCAATGCAGTAATAATAATAGAAACTACAGCAGTAATGATATACGGTAGCATTACAGGAGCACCTCCTTTATTAAATTTTCATTGTATTTCACAAATTACAACAATTAAATTCTATACTTTTTGGTGCAAATTGTCAAGGTAATTGTGATCTCATTGCTGAAAGAATCTGGCTGCTCTTAAAGCCCCTGCGCATAAGAAACTGGTATATCCTGCGAAACTCCTTTTCATCACAGTTATCAGGATCATAGTGTTTCTTTTCAAGCAGCTTTGCTATATGTTTCTCTTCATCAGCAGTGTATTCGCTGTCTATGGCACAATTTATATCATCTCTGCCTATGCCCTTTGCCATAAGCTTCTGCTCAAGCTGCCTGCGGCTTAAGCTGTCCTGATGATACCTGACATATGTGGAAGCAAATCTGTAATCATCAAGATAATGAAAGCTCTTGACATAATCTATTGCTGCATCCACACAGCAATCCGGATATCCGCCCTGTGTGAGCTTTTCCCTAAGCTTTCTTTCACTCCTGTCCATCTGTTCAAGCAGATGCAGTGCTCTCTTTTTGGCTCTCTTTCCTACCACCTCAGTTATCAGCTTTTCGTAATCCGCTTCACTGATAAAGGCTCCATCCATAATAGAGTACCGCACGGCCTCTGTACGGTACAGCACACATGTCGTGCCATTATCAAAGGTCGTGCGGTATTTGCCTTTACCAATATTCTCATATCCGGTAATCTCTATCATATATAACCCTGCTCACTTATTATTCTTCTGCTTCAGGCTTTTCAGAGTCTTCCTGTACTGCAGCATCTTCGTCCTCAGGCTGTGTAAAGTAAAAATCCCTTACCTTTGCCTCAAGCATATCAAAAAATGCCGGATTCTCATGGATATAAGTCTTTGCATTCTCACGACCCTGTCCTATCTTGTCTCCCTCGTATGCGTACCATGCACCGGATTTGTTGACAATGCCTGCATTTACTGCAAGATCAAGCACATCTCCTTCTCTTGAGATACCCTGGCCAAACATGATATCAAACTCTGCCTCCCTGAAAGGAGGAGCTATTTTATTCTTAACAACCTTTACGCGGACATGGTTGCCGACTATCTCACCGGCCTGCTTGAGTGACTCAGTTCTTCTGACATCAAGACGCACTGATGAATAGAACTTTAATGCCCTTCCACCTGTGGTAGTCTCAGGATTTCCAAACATCACACCGACCTTCTCACGAAGCTGATTGATGAATATAACGATACAATTTGACTTGCTGATAACTGCCGTGAGCTTACGGAGCGCCTGGCTCATAAGCCTGGCCTGAAGTCCGACATGGGAATCACCCATATCTCCGTCAATCTCGGCCTTTGGTACGAGTGCCGCAACAGAATCTACAACCACGATATCCACAGCGCCGGAACGTACCATTGTCTCTGTTATCTCAAGTGCCTGCTCACCGCAGTCCGGCTGTGAAATATAGAGATTGTCAATATCAACACCTATATTTCTGGCATATACAGGGTCAAGCGCATGCTCTGCATCTATAAAGCCTGCTATGCCGCCTCGCTTCTGTACCTCTGCAACACAGTGGAGTGCAACCGTTGTCTTACCTGATGACTCCGGTCCGTACACCTCAATAATCCTGCCCTTTGGAAGGCCTCCGAGTCCTAATGCAATATCAAGGCTTAATGAGCCTGTAGGTACTGTCTCTACATTCATATTGGCTGAATTGTCACCAAGCTTCATGACAGAGCCCTTTCCGTATTGTTTCTCAATCTGCGCGATGGCAGCGTCTAATGCTTTTAATTTATCTTCCTTTGCCATAATAATCTCCTATCCTCTCGCGAACAAACGTTCGTTCTGTTATTATAATAATACACTTCTATTCAATTGTCAACAAATAAATTGGAATAATTACAGAATCAAATAGCTGCCCGTGCTGCTGTTTGTGCCTCACGCTATACTCTAAAACAGCTATAGCTAAAATATTCAAAAATATGCAAATAAAACATAATTAAAAAGACAGTTGCTTTCACAACTGTCTTCATTATACACATAATCTCTCACTAACGTCAAGTCTAAATTCAACCTTGAAATCCTTACCTAGTTTCTTCCAAACTCAGTAAGCACGAGTCCGTCATTTCTATCGAGTGTCATGCCGATGCTCCACTCATTGATGAACAGAAGAAGCGGATTGCCCTTCATGTCGACAACCTTCTTCATATCGCTTGTTCCGTTAATTGTATCTACATTGACCTCATCCTTGTTCTCAATCCATCTGATATGCTCATATGGCAGATTCTCAAGTCTGATCTGCACATTGTACTCATTTTCAAGTCTGAATTTAAGTACGTCAAACTGAAGCACACCGACCACGCCGACTATGATCTCTTCCATGCCGCCCTTGTACTCCTGGAACATCTGGATAGCACCCTCCTGCGCTATCTGTGTGACACCCTTTACAAACTGCTTTCTCTTCATGGAATCAACAAGTGATACCCTCGCAAAATGCTCAGGTGCAAATGTCGGGATGCCCTCAAACTCAAATTTATCCTTTGCTGTCGTGAGTGTATCTCCTATAGAGTATACTCCAGGGTCAAACACACCTATGATGTCGCCCGCATATGCCTTGTCCACTATTTTTCTCTCATCTGCCATCATCTGCTGCGGCTGTGAAAGCTTTAGGCTCTTGCCTCCCTGCACATGGTATACCTCCATGCCGGCTGTAAACTGTCCTGAGCAGATTCGCATAAATGCTATTCTGTCCCTGTGATTTTTATTCATGTTGGCCTGAATTTTGAATACAAATGCAGAAAAATCCTCTGAAAAAGGATCGATCATTCCTATGTCAGATTGTCTTGCTGTCGGTGCATATGTCATCTTAAGGAAATGCTGTAAAAATGTCTCAACACCAAAGTTTGTGAGAGCAGAGCCGAAAAATACAGGTGAAAGCTCTCCCTTTGTGACAAGCTCCATATCAAAATCGGCACTGGCACCATCCAACAGCTCAATCTCATCCATGAGCTGACTTTTAAATTCTTCTCCGATCTCATCGGAAAGAGCCGGATCATCTATATGGATGATCTTCTCAGAGCCCTCTTTTGTACCCTTTAAGGTATCTGCAAAGGTCATGACCTCCTTGCTGTTTCTGTCATACACACCCTTAAACTGCTTTCCTGAGCCTATCGGCCAGTTGATAGGACATGTCGCGATACCCAGCTCTTTTTCGATGTCATCGAGAAGCTCAAACGTATCGTTGGCATCACGGTCCATCTTGTTTATGAATGTAAAAATCGGGATATGTCTCATGACACAGACCTTAAAGAGCTTTCTGGTCTGTGCCTCAACACCCTTGCTCGCATCAATTACCATGACGGCCGAATCGGCTGCCATGAGTGTACGGTATGTGTCCTCTGAGAAATCCTGGTGTCCCGGTGTATCAAGGATATTGATGCAATATCCGTCATAATTAAACTGTAATACAGATGAAGTAACCGAAATACCTCTCTGCTTTTCTATCTCCATCCAGTCTGAAACAGCATGCTTTGCCGTAGCCTTTCCCTTTACTGAACCGGCCTGGTTTATTGCCCCTCCGTACAAAAGAAACTTCTCTGTCAGAGTAGTCTTTCCTGCATCCGGATGGGAAATTATTGCAAATGTTCTTCTTTTTTCTATTTCCTGTCTTAAGTTATCCACTGATATTTCCTCCAAACAAAATCAGAGTATAGTATAGCTTAAAACGGTTTCCATTTCAAGACACTAAAAATTTATGTATCAGTCCATCGTCGATATGACAATATTTGATGCCCCGATATTTGTCTTGCGCTTGATAATGTCCTCTATCTGAGCTCTCTTTTCATCAGTCACATCTTCCTTTCCCACAATCACATCACAGCATTCATCACTGAGACTTACCACAGCATTCTTAAAGCCCTTTGCCTCCAGCATCATCTGGGCATCCTCCTCCATCTGTGCATTTTCTGTCAGCTTCACCATGGCATCGACCGCACTCTTCTTCTCTGCCTCTGACACTCCTGCATCATCGATAATCTTCTGCAGGGCCTCCTTGTTCTTTGAGCGCACCTGCTCGCGTCCCAGCTTCACCTGTGCCACACACTCCTCGCTCTCTGTGGATGCACTTGTCAGTACCGTTTCGCCGGCATTTAATATTTCCTCTGTCGAGTCTGTCTCAAGCGCAACCTCATCTGATACCTGTGTATCCTCACATTCCTTAGACTCCTTTGTATCTGCCTTTCCATTTACAGCTTCGATTTCAGTGGAAAGCACATCCTTTGCATTCATAAAGGTATCCCTGTTATCGTAGCTTATGTAACCGACCACTGCCAAAAGAAGTGCAAGTGTCGTAATAATTATCTGATTTTTATGGCTGCCTTTCTTCACTTTTATTCCTCCCTGGATATCATTTTTGCTATTTTTATTTTATGCATGGGCACATCAAATAATGCAGAAACCGCATTAGAAATATCGTTGTTTACCTGTGGGTTTCCTCCGCCCTGCGCTACCACAAGCACTCCTGAAACAGTCGGTTTGTCCGTGCTTGTGACATAAGGTACGCTTGCATCCTCGTCATCGTATATGACCGTAGTCTTTTCAATGCTCTCCGAGGTCTCCTTAGTATCCTTATCCACTATCCTTGTGCCATCGTCTGACAGCGTAATCATCACAGATACCTCACCCACACCGTCCATCCTTTCAAGAATACCCTCAAGCTTTTTTTCAAGCAGCTTCTCATATTCTTCATCATCGTAGGTGCTTTCACTTACTGACTTAGCTTTAGCTTTCTTTTGTGAATTACTACAGGTATTTTTATCCTCTTTTACCGGAAGCACCACAATAAGAAGCAGTACTCCAACAAGTAAAATCACTATGTAGTCAGTTTTCTTCAGCTTCGAAAGCCGTAAACAAATCTGTCGTATCCGCGTCATATTCATACGAAATCCCCTCTATTTTCTTTGTAAGCTCAGCAAATCTCATGTCATATTCATACCCTACCGCAAGAGGCTTTAGAATAATGACCGCCAAAAACACCCCAAGCATAAACCTAAAGTACCTCCTGTACTGCTCCTTTGGCGTTAAATATGTCATTACCATGAAAAAAAATGCCAGATACAAATAACTCTTCATGCCCTATCAACCTCCCATAAAGCTTGTAGATGCACAAACTATCGCAATCACTATAAAAAACAATATAGATGCATCTCTTATCACGATATAATACAGATTTCCTGCCCTGGCAACGGCTTCTATGCCCTCCACAATCCTGTTGTCTGAAACCGGCTGCAACGCAGCGGAAAGCAATCTGTACATCAGCGAAAAGATTAGAGTTTTTACAAGCGGGGTCAGCACAATGAAAAAAAGCACGATAATCGCAGCCATACCAACACTGTTTTTTATGAGCATCGCACAGCCAAGCATAATTTCACCTGCACCCTGCCCAAGCCTCCCCACACCCGGTATCGCCTGAAAACTTTTTAAGATAAGGCTTTCCGATATTTTGTCCTTTGCGGGAGCAATCATGGCCTGGACTATGCCTATGCCTGCCACTATCTTTATGGATGCCTTCATTATTTTTGTAACTGCTGATTCAATAAACTCGGCAAGCTTTTCAAGCTTCTTTTCACTTGATACGTGATTGAGCACCTCAAGCACCAGAAACAGATGAATTCCCGGTATGAGCACCAGCTTTATAAGCCATTCCACTACATAAATGAGCACAAATGCCAGCATGTAAAAGCCTGACGCCGAAAATCCTTTTCCGGACGCAAGAAGTACTGTCGCATATGCCGGCACAAGCGCTGTAAGATAAGTCAAAAGCACATCAATACAGCCCTTTGCCACATCAGACAACACAAAAAAAGATGCCATAAGCATTGATATAACCGATGCATACATAAACAGAAAGCTTACATTGTATACATAATCCTGCCGCCAGAAAATAAGCCTTGAAAACACCATAAAAAGTATCGTATAGCACAGCACATTTATAATAACAGGCTTCACCGCCGCTATCTCATAAAAAAACAGCTCATAAATATACTCACAGATTTTTTCACCGGCCTTTTGATCTCCTGCCAGAATTGCATCCATTATATCCGAAAACGATAGTCTGTCCGGCAGATAATCCTTTGAATATTTTTCAATCTCTGACATATCTATTTTTTCAAGCATCTGCTGCTCAATTTTATCTGTAATTTCGGTGTCAGACGCATACACAAAACACTGCGGCAAAAACACTACAGCCAATATGATTATTATCAAAATATATTTTTTACAAATCAAAACAGCTCTCCAATCAGCTCTATCAGACAAGACATCACCGGAATTGACATCACAACAATTGCTCCCTTCGCAAAAAGCTCTATCTGCGATGCAATTGCGCTATGACCGCAGTCCTTACAGATTGAGGATGAAAACTCCGCAATATATGCAATCCCAAGCATCTTTACCATAGTGACAAAAAATGCCGGTTCCACAGGAAGCTTTGAAAGAAGTCCTTTAAAAAACTCAATTGTTGTGCCGAGCCGCTCCAATGCAAAAGCAAAAATTATAGTGCCGCAGGCCACTGAAAGAAGCATTGAAAGCTCAGGCCTGTCACGCTTTAAAAGCACTGCAAAAAATACTGCCGCAATTCCTATTATCCCAATCTTCAACATATTACAAAGAAAACATATCCTGCATTGCCTTAAACAGCTCACTTATATATGGCACAATCCAGAACAATACAATAACAAGCCCGGCCAGACTAAGCAGGAAAGTCATTTCCTCCCTTCCACTGTGTTTTAAGACCTGTCCGAGCACCGTAATCACTATTCCAAGTGCTGCTATCTTAAAAATAATCGAAATCTCCATCATCAAGTCCTTTCATCGCATACAACAATATGTTTAATCGGATTACCACATTTTTATATAAACATTTTTATATAAGCAATATTATATAAGCATTATTGATATCATAATCCCTCCCAAAATACCCACAGGACTAATCACCTTCATTTTTTCAACATAATCTTTCCTGTAAAAATCTATCTGTTTATGTATGTCCAAAGCACATTCCCTAAGCCGCTGCTCCATCGCAGCTGCATTTTTTTCAAAGAATGCACCTCCCATTTCAACTATCATTTTCTTTATTTTTTCATCAGATACCCTGCCGCAAAGCACCTTCTCCCACACAGCCTTCCAGCCCTCCTCCCCGCTTTTACAGCTCCTGTTTGAAAGCACTTCTCCCATTCTCCTGCATCCCTCATTAAACACCTCGCTCTTTCCTCTTATGCTGTTAAAAAACTGTGGTGCCTTCATTCTTTCTCCTGCCAGATAAAATGCCCCCTTTTCAAGCAAAAGCATAAAATCATACAGCATCGCTATATCTGCCTTTTTTCTTTTGCTGTAATCGTTTATCAGCCCCGATACCGCAAACAATACTATACAAAAGCCTGTAAGCTTCATCATAAATGCTATAGCGCCTCACCCCTTTTTCATCATGGTCTATAAACACAAACCGTTCTATGGCATGTGGCAGCATTTTTCTTCGCAGATCATCTGCATTGGTGCCATGTACACTGCCAAGTATCCTTATTCCGCAACTCACAAGCTGGTTTAGTGCCTCGATATCGCTTTCACCTCCCAGCTCATCCACTGCAATCACATCCGGTGACATAGAGCGCAAAAGCATCCTCATGCCAAGTGACTTCGGACAGTTATCCAGCACATCACTGGAATTGCCTATATCGTTTTGAGCCACTCCCAAGTAGCACGCTGCTATCTCCGAACGCTCATCGACCACCGACACCTTAAGAGCGTTTTTTCCGTCACAGCCATCTGAAAGTATCCTTATGCAGTCTCTTAAAAATGTTGTTTTTCCTTCTCCCGGCCGTGATATAACCAATGTATTGTAAATGCTGTTTTCATCCCGGATATAAGGCATCAGTGGCATTGCAACGTCCCTTATCTGATGGGCAATTCTGATATTTAAGGACGCTATCTCACTTACTGCTGTAACCTTTCCTCCATCGCAGCCCATCTGCCCTGCAATTCCCACACGATGACCTCCCTCCACTGTAAAATAGCCTGCTGCAAGCTGCGGTGCTATCGCGTGGAATGAATATCCGCTCAGATAATTTATCATCTCCTCAATATCGCTATGTGAGATATACACTCCGGCTCTACATCCTCCCGCAAACATATACTGCACCTGCTTTCCAGCGCGCACCCTGATTTCCTCCAGACCACACGGCATGTACGCTTCTGCCTCAGCCTTCATCTTTTGTGGCAGATAATCAATTATATCCATATTTTTCACCCCTTATCGCCACCGACAGTTATTCAAATTAAAAAAAGGACACAGACGATTCTGATAAATCATCTATGTCCTATTTATATTACATGTCCAATTGTTTTAGAACGTGAAAATTATTATTTTTTACATCCTGTCAGGAGCTGAGAATCCAAGCATATCGATACAAGCCTCAAGTATCTCCTTTGTGAGCACAAGCAGCGAAATATATGACTTCTTAAGCTCTTCATTCTCCTCAGAAAGAATCTTTGTGTCATGGTAGAAGCCGTTGAATGCGTTGGCAAGCTCGTAGATGTATGCACATATCTTGTGTGGTGCAGACTCCTCATATGCACTCTCAATTGTAGCATTGAACTTTGCCAGAGAGAGCATGAGATTCTTCTGTCCTGCATTGACTGCCGGCATGATTGCATCCTTCAGTGCGCTGATGTCGCCACCCTTTGCCTCATACTTTGAGAGGATTGACTTGATACGCACGATTGTATAAAGGATATATGGACCTGTGTTACCCTCAAAGGATGTGAATCTGTCGATATCAAAGATGTAATCCTTGCTCGCCTGATTAGACAAATCACCATACTTGACTGCTGCAAGCGCTACAGTTTTGGCTGTCTGCTCAGCCTCCGTCTCGTCAATATTTAAATTCTCTTTTTCCTTCTGGTTTTCCTTAATCTTATTGAGCATCTCATCGTCAATTTCCTTGAGGAGGTACTCAAGACGCATTACTCCACCGTCTCTTGTCTTGAAAGGCTTGCCGTCCTTACCGTTCATTGTTCCAAAGCCGATATGTACAAGCTCTGTAGTATCAGGTACTATGCCTGTCTTTCTTGCGCAGCGGAACACCTGGATAAAGTGCATTGACTGACGTGCGTCTGCCAGATAAATCACACGGTCAGGGTTGTTCTCCTTCATACGCATAACAAGTGTTGCAAGGTCTGTAGTGCTGTAAAGTGAGGCTCCGTCAGACTTTAGGATGATACATGGCGGAATCTCCTTTGTATCTGTATCCTCCTTCACATCCACAACCAAAGCGCCCTCACTCATATGTGCAAAGCCCTTTTCCTTCATCATTTCAACCATCCCAGGTACATATGGCTGTGCATCCGACTCGCCCTTCCACAGCTCAAAATGAACATTCAGATTCTCATAATTTCTCTTAAGATCTGTTACAGATACATTCATGATGTGTGAAAGCAGCGCCTGATAGCCTCTCCTGCCTCCCTGAAGCTCTTTTGTGGCAAGAAGAGCTGCCTCCTTGAAGCTCTCATCTGATTTTGACTTACCGCTGGCTGTCGGATAGATGTCCTCAAGCTCTGATATGGTAAACGGTGCCTCCTTCGGGTACTCTCCTGTATAGCTCTCATCAAAATAAACGAGGTCAGGCTTTCTCTCGCGAAGCTCTGTGATGATAAGTCCCATCTGAAGTCCCCAGTCACCGAGATGCACATCACCAATCACATTGTGTCCCATGAACTTTGCGATACGCTTAACGCTCTCTCCGATTACTGCCGAACGAAGGTGTCCTACATGAAGAGGCTTTGCGACGTTTGGTCCGCCGTAATCCACTACTATAGTGAGTGGCTTTTTGGCCTTTTCCAAGCCGTATCTGCCCTCGTCATCCTTCATATCGTTCATATATTTTGCCAGAAAAGCGGTATCCATTTTGATATTAAGAAATCCCGGCTTTACTGATTCTACTGACTCAAACATCTCATCTGACTCAAGGAGCGCCGCTACCTTGTCTGAGATCATAAATGGTGCACACTTATACTCTTTTGCCGCTGCCATTGCTCCGTTACACTGGAACTCACAAAGGTCCGGTCTGTTTGAAAGTGTAACCTTTCCGTACTTCTCGTCATATCCTGCACTGACGAATGCCTTTGTCACTTCCTCTGATATCAAATTAATCAGTTTTTTCATTGTATTCCTCCTGATATATAGCTGTTTTGCGTCAAACAGCGAATATACTTATATTAGCACACAAATGAATTGCTTTCAATATCAACCGTCATTTTTGCCTTCTGAGTAAATATTAACCGTCAACGTAACCTTGCATTTGCACCCCCAAAGGAGTATGATTTCATATGAAAATTTAAAGGAGGTCTTATCAATGAAGATAAAAACCAAACAAATAACCGTCACTGCAATTATGCTGGCAATCTGCCTTGTCAGCCAGTTCTTTAAGAACTTAAGCGTATACATCACAGGTCCGATCATTAATGCAGCTTTAATACTTACCGTACTCTATGCCGGAATGGCATGTGGCATTATCCTAAGCATTATCACACCTGTCACATCATTTTTCATCACAGGAAGTCCTGTTATGGCGGCTATCCCTGCGATGTTTCCATGTATCATGATAGGAAATATCATTCTCGTGGTATGTGTGGGACTGCTTCGCAAAAAATGCGGTAAAGCTGCCGGTTTTCCCGTATCAATTGCTATAGGTGCCATACTAAAGGCTCTTTTCATGGGAATAGCCATTGCACTTATCATTCTACCTGCATTTCTGCCTGCTCCGATGCACAAGATGCTGCCGGTTTTACAGCTTCAGTTTTCAGTGACACAGCTTATCACCGCTGTTATCGGAGGTGTGTATGCAGTCATAATTGCGGCTGTGCTTAAAAAAACTTCTTTAGCACAGGAAGACTAGATATTCAATTATCTGCTTATGCTTCCAGATATCCGTGCATATTTTTAAGCGCATTTTTCTCAAGCCTTGATACCTGTGCCTGAGAGATATTTATCTCCTCTGCCACCTCTATCTGTGTCTTGCCTTCGAAAAAACGCAGCTTAATAATCTGTCTCGCTCTGTCATCAAGCAGCTTTAAGGCATCGTCGAGAACCAGATTTTTTACCCATGCTTCCTCTTTGTTTTTCTTATCCGATATCTGATCCATCACGTAAAGTGTATCACCACCGTCAGTATATACAGGATCAAAGAGGGAAAGCGGTGTCTGGATTGCATCAAGTGCGTATAGTATATCGTTTTCGGGGATGCCGCAATCCTTTGATATTTCCGCTAAGGACGGTTCGTGCACCAGCTTTCTCGATAGCTTTTCCTTTGATTTAATAGCCTGATAAGCTGTATCCCTGAGGGAACGTGGAATGCGGTATGCACTGTTGTCACGCAGATACCGTCTCACCTCACCGATAATCATCGGAACAGCATAGGTGGAAAACTTAACACCTATAGTCGGATCAAAATTATCAATTGATTTCATAAGTCCGATGCATCCTATCTGAAATAAATCATCCATATTTTCATTATGGTTTGAAAACCTTCTGATTACCGAAAGCACCAGCCTTAAATTTCCACGAATATACTTTTCTCTTGCAGCCTTATCTCCCTTTTTTATTTTCTCAAACAGTTCTTCTTTTTCATCATCCTTAAGTACCGGCAGTTTTGATGTGGTCACTCCACATATATCAACCTTATATACAGACATGGGAATCCTCCGGATAAATTTCTTTATCTAAAGCATTCCCATTTACAGTAATTTTATTCAATTAATCCGCGTATATAATTCTACAGCACTGCCGCTATTTTTATATCCAAACGGATATCCTGAGCCGTCAAACTCTTCCTTTGTTAGCTTTATGTACTTCTTGACATTCAAAGCATTTTTTGTTAACATAGCAAGGCGAAAATAAATACGTCAGTTCGAAACCTTCCTGACGTAAAACAAAACTAAAGGAGAACTAAATATGAGAAACAAAAAAGTATTATTTGCAGTACAGGCAGCTATGATTGCAGCACTCTATGTTGTGCTCACGTATATCACCAATCTGCTTGGTCTCGCATCAGGCACCATTCAGGTACGCTTTTCTGAAGCGCTTTGCATCCTTCCTGTTTTCACACCGGCAGCCATTCCGGGTCTTTTCATCGGATGTCTGATTTCCAATCTTATCACAGGTGGCATCATCTGGGATATCATCTTCGGAAGTATCGCTACACTGCTCGGTGCACTTGGCACTTACTTCCTCAGAAAAAAGAAGTTTGTATACACGCTTCCACCTGTCATCGCCAACATTATTATCGTGCCACTCGTGCTCAGATACGGATATGGTTTTACAACTATATACAAGGGTGTTGATATCTCTCTTCTTTTCAATGCAGTTACAGTCGGAATCGGTGAGATTATCTCAATCTGTGTACTTGGAAGCTTGTTAAAAGGAATACTTTCGAAATACAGAAATGTAATTTTCAAGCAGGACGAGGCGTAGTTACATACATAGCACTTTCAATAAGCTGCGCGTCATAAAATAAAAAAGCTCTGTGTCATACACTTATATGTATGCACAGAGCTTTTTACTTTATTACTTTAATATGCTGTGATCACATTCTATCTATCCCACTTATCACACAGCGCATTTATCTGGTCTGCAAACTTGCTCAAGTCCTTATTAGCCATACCCTGGCACTTCTGGATAACAGATACAAGCCTCTGGCCTGCTGCCACAAGACGGTCAAATATAGTCTTCTCTCTGCTTGCCATGCCATATGCAGCCTTTTTCTCCACAAGCTTGCGGGAGCCATCTGCCACCTTCTGATTCGTGATAAGGTCATATGCATCACCACTGTACGGTGCCACTGCATCATAACCGAAGGTCTCATGCACGTGGTTTGCAAAGTACTCTGCTGTGGATTCCTCTCCATGAACTATAAATACATGCTCCGGCTTATTTTTTATTGCGCCAAGCCACTCGGTAAGCTGATTTTTGTCTGCATGTCCACTGATACCCGGCAGATTTACTATGCTTGCCCTTACTTCTATTTCCTCACCAAAAAGCTTCACCTTTTTAGCACCGTTTAAAAGTGCATAGCCAAGTGTTCCCGGAACCTGATATCCTACAAACAGAACTGTTGAATCACTTCTCCAAAGATTATGCTTTAAGTGGTGTCTGATACGTCCGGCCTCACACATACCCGATGCTGAGATGATAACCTTAGGCTTCTTATCGAAATTAATCATCTTTGACTCATCCGATGATACTGCCACACGAAGTCCGGGGAACTTGATTGGATTGATGCCTGCCGAAATAAGCTCCATAGCCTCCTCATCAAAGCAGTCCGATATATTCTCATGAAATACATTTGTCGCCTCAACAGCAAGGGGGCTATCGATGTAAACCTCAAAATTCGGATGCTCCGGCAACAGATTCTCAGTCTTTATACGCCTGATAAAGTAAAGCATCTCCTGTGTCCTGCCAACTGAAAATGCCGGGATTACCAGATTTCCGCCTCTTGTAAATGTCGCATTGATGACCTTTGAAAGCTCCACCGCATAGTCAGGCGGCGTATCATGCAGACGATTGCCATATGTAGATTCCATAACCACATAATCAGCACTGTCCACATACTGAGGATCCTTGATGAGCGGCCTGTTGTGATTTCCGATATCACCTGAAAAGACAATCTTTTTGGTCACATTCTCCTCAGTCACCCACATCTCAATGGATGATGAACCAAGCAGATGACCTGCATCCACAAATCTCACCTTAAGCCCCGGACATATCTCATACACACTGTTGTAATCACACGGTGTAAAGTGCTGCATGACATTCTGTGCATCCTCCACATTGTACATAGGAGTCACTTCCGGTCTTCCGGCTCGTCTTGCCTTTCTGTTCTTCCACTCCGCCTCAAATTCCTGAATATGTGCAGAATCCTTTAGCATGATGTTACATAAATCTGTTGTCGCCTTTGTCGCAAAAATGGTGCCCCTGAAACCATGATTGTATATGAGTGGCAAAAGACCTGAGTGGTCAATGTGTGCGTGTGTGACAAACACATAGTCTATGAGCGAAGGATTGACCGGTATCTCCTGATTCACATACAAATCAGCTCCCTGCTCCATTCCACAGTCAATAAGTACATGTGTGTCCCCAAATGTCAGATAGTGACAGCTTCCAGTAACCTCTCTGTCAGCCCCGATAAATTCCAATACCATACTACCATCTCCTATTCTGTTTTATAATAGAAACTTCTCATTGATTCTGAATAGTTACTTATGATAAAAATATTATACCACACTTATGCCATTTTCTGTATTTCTTTCTTCAATCTTGCCATTATTTTTTTTTCGAGCCTTGATATGTATGACTGTGAAATTCCCAGAATATCTGCCACCTCCTTCTGCGTCAGCTCCTTATTTTCCACACGGTTTACTCCAAATCGAAGCTCTATTATCTGTCTTTCACGCTCGTTCAATGACAGCATGGCTTTTTTTAGCAGTGAAATCTCAACCTCAGTCTCAAGATCCTTATATATGACATCCTCATCCGTCCCCAGTATATCTGATAAAAGCAGCTCATTTCCGTCCCAATCCGTGTTTAGTGGCTCATCAAAGGATACCTCAAGCTTCACTCTGTTGTTGCGGCGCAGATACATAAGAATCTCATTTTCTATGCATCTGGATGCGTATGTGGCAAGCTTTATTTTCTTCTCAGGATTGAATGTGTTTATCCCCTTTATGAGACCGATTGTGCCAATTGATATAAGGTCCTCCACGCATACTCCCGTGTTTTCAAATTTTTTTGCCAGATACACCACAAGCCTTAGATTGTGCTCTATAAGCTGCTTTTTTGCATGTTCCTTTGACATTGCCACATTTTTATCCACCAGTGCAATCAGACAGCACTTCTCCTCATCTGTCTCAAGCGGAGGCGGCAGCACCTCCGTCCCTCCTATGTAAAACACCTCATTTGTGTGCGGCTTGCTTCCCCAGAGTATTTTCCATACCCGTTTTATTACTAAAAACAGCTTCATTCAAAATCATATCATATGCATTGTCCTCAAATAAACTATCCGATGCTCTTCCCACCAGCACATTATGTAAAATCAGCTTACCATTTCCCTTCATAACTGTCATCTCATCAAATTCACACACTTTAATGCTCCCACCATCATTTCCCAGGCTCTTGTACGGCACATCAAAAAAGCTGGCATTTTCTCCTACAATATCAAACAATGCACTCCCGCCTATGTGCACAGGAATCTGCTGTGGCTGTTTTTTTAGCAGATTTCCCGTATCATACAAGGCTGTGGCACAAGCTCTTTTACCATCCTTTAAAAGTGTGACCCTATATAGTCTTCTGCTCTCATTACTTCGCTCACAGAAGCACTTTAACACTATGTATGATATGACAAAACCAAAGCATATCATAACTGTCGCATCAGAGCTGAAAAAGCTGTCCAGAGCTGTTACTATGCCTCCGGTCAGCACTGTTACAAACATACATAGTGCAAAAAGTCTTAGAAACGGGATTTTTCTGCCAGCCTGTCTGCCTATTGCAAGCCTTGCCGCAAGCGGTACGACCACCAGAACAGAGGTCCATTTATAAAACGCATAGCTGCCTGCCAAAAGAAGCAGTACACATTCACATACCGATGCACCCACCGCTGAAGCAATAAGACGTACCCCCTTCCCGATCAATGGGATTTTTAGCATGTATATGACAAATATAAGTATGAGACAGTTGGTGATAAATGTACGAAGAAGAAAAATATCGAGATAAAATGCATAGATAATTTTTCACCTCACTTTCACAGACAAGAATAGCGTAAAAGCAGGTTTTTAAGTGCCGTAATATGTCGACAATAATCAAAAAGACATGCAGCCAAAAAGCTGCATGTCCTATAAACTATCGTCTTGAATTCTTAAGGAAATCCGGAATATTAATCTCTACCGGCTTAACCGTGCTCTCAGGCTGGCGTGGCTTCTGGATACCTGTATATGCATGTGCAGGTGCTGTCTGCTGTTGCTGGGCAGCTGTATGAAGTCCTGCTGTTGCTGTGGACTGTGTTCCCATGCCTGAAACAGGTCTTGCAGCTGTCTGATTCGGATATACCATATGGTTTTGCATACCGCCTGCCATTCCTGCACCAGGCGCTGCCTGCTTGCCCGGCATATCTATCTTCTCTGAAACATCCTCCAGTCCTGTAGCAATAACAGTGATAGAAGCCTGATCAGTCATGCTCTCATCAAACTTGGCACCAAAGATAATATTGGCATCCTCTCCTGCCAGATCCTGTACGTAGCTTGCTGCATCGTTTGCATCCATAAGGGAGATATCGCCTGAGATATTGATAATTACATGTGTTGCACCATTTATCTTTGTCTCAAGAAGAGGTGAAGCAACCGCAAGCTTAACAGCTTCGATAGCCTTATCATCACCCTGTGCACTACCGATACCGATATGTGCCATACCCTTGTCCTTCATGACAGTCTGTACATCTGCGAAGTCAAGGTTGATAAGTGCAGGAAGATTAATAAGATCAGTGATTCCCTGAACTGCCTGCTGCAATACCTCATCTGCCTTCTTGAGTGCATCCGGCATTGTTGTGCGACGGTCTACTATCTCAAGAAGCTTATCATTTGGAATGACAATAAGTGTATCAACGCTCTCTTTAAGTCTCTCTATTCCTGAAACAGCATTAATCATTCGCTGCTTTGCCTCAAATTTGAATGGTTTTGTAACAACACCAACTGTAAGTATGCCCTGATCCTTTGCTATCTTTGCAACAACAGGAGCTGCACCTGTACCGGTTCCGCCTCCCATACCGCATGTGACGAATACCATATCAGCGCCCTTTACTGCTGCCTGAAGCTCCTCTGCGCTCTCCTCAGCGGCCTTCTGACCGATTTCAGGCTGCGCACCTGCGCCGAGTCCCTTTGTAAGCTTCTCTCCAATCTGTATAAGTGTAGGAGCCTTACAAAGCTGTAAAGCCTGCTTATCTGTATTGATGCCGATAAACTCTACTCCACCAATATTCTCATCAATCATTCTGTTAACTGCATTGTTACCGGCTCCTCCGACTCCAATGACAATAATCTTTGCGCTGTTATCAGCCTCGTTAGTTCTTATCTCAAGCAAGGTGATTCCTCCTCTTTCTTTCCCAAAATTTAATTTTCTATATAAAAATATCGAATATTCTTAAACTCATTTATTCTATAATATAATTTTTCTCCAAAATAATCAACTATAAAATATGATTTTTTTTATTTAGTTTTACATTATTCTGACTTGTCAAACACAATATTTGTTGTTTCTTCCGTCCAGCTCTCTAAATGTAGTGTACCGGACTGTTCCTCAAGCGATGGCATGATAGCCTTAAGCCTCTCTATTTTACGTGTAAGCTTTGTCGTGTCACCAATTATCACACTCACATTACCATACTTGGCTACCGGTGCATTTTGCGCACCATAATCCACTGAATCCGGCACAAGGTCCTGCCTTTTTAATCCCTGGGTAAGCTCAAGGATATCTTTTAGCATAGTCTGCTTTATAGGCAGCTTCTCATAAAGCACTACCTTGTCACAGCTTATGCCGTCTATACATGGCACACCCGGCACCGTGTCAGATGATGTCTCCACAACAAAGCCATCCTTATCAAAATATGCATTCTCATTAATTCCCGGAATATATATGTATCCAAGCATTCCTTTTTCATAAACTGATATATGAAGAGTATGCGGACTATCCAGGCTTATGCTCATTGTATCAATAAACGGTATTTTTTTAGTATCCTTTACCTTATATTTCAGATAGACATACAGTGAGTTCCATGAGTACTTATCATTAAGCACCGCATCCTCTATAGTCTTTTGGTCATAAAGCTCATTGCCCTCGACAACTACCCTTTTTACCGTAAACAGCTTAAGTACAATGAGAAACAGTATCGCGAGCACTGCTATAGTAATTAGCAGTCCCATAAAAAAATGCTTTAATCTCTTTTTATGTTTTCTTTTTTTCTTAATCATTATATTTCACGCCTTAATCTACACATTTTCAAGCCTGATGCCTCTTGACACAGACAAAACAAGCCCTATTTCCGCCATCAGGAATATGATTGACGTACCTCCATAGCTGATAAACGGCAGAATAACACCGGTATTTGGAAGTGAATTGGTAACTACCGCAATATTCAGTATCACCTGGATTGCAATATGACTCATCACACCAATCACTAAAAGTGAGCCATACAAATCCCTTGCATTGTTTGCAATGACCATCATACGCCATATAAGCAGTATAAAAAGTAAAATAAGGCAGATAGCTCCAAACAGTCCAAGCTCTTCACAAATAATTGTAAATATCATATCATTTTGTGACTCCGGCACATTGCCAAGCTTCTGTAAACTCTCTCCAAGTCCTTTTCCAAACAATCCGCCCGAGCCTATCGCATAAAGTCCCATCATAGTCTGGAATACTGCGTCTGTTCCCGCAGTCTCCGGATGCAGCCATGCCTCAATACGTGTACTTCTATAGCCTGCCAGCATGACAAACGCCACTGCAAACACAACTACCGCCACTGCTACAATAATAAACTGCAGATACTTCGGGCTTGCGACAAACAACATACAGACCGAGATGCCTATGATGATAACTGCCGTACTCAGATTGCTGATTGCAACAACTATTATGAGCGGAATAAGCATAGCAAGCACCTTTACCAGACTTAAAAACTTATCAAACTGCTTGGGTATCTTGTCTATAATCATAGCCATAAACAGTATGACCGCAATTTTAGCCACTTCTGAAGGCTGGAACTGTATTGGTCCTATGCCAATCCATCTCGATGAACCATGTGAGCTTGAGCCTATTTTCGGCACAAACACAAGCACACACAGTATAAGCGATGCTATATACGCAAAAAAGCCAAGCTTTTTCCAATATCTGTAGTCGACCTTTGCCAGAAATACCATAGGTATAAGTCCCAGTACAATATTTCGTATCTGAAGCTTAAGATAGTGCATGCTGTCATGATTTTTGATGGCCGATGTGTATGCACTCGAGCTATATAGCATAACAAGACCAAAGCAGAGCAGAAATATAACTATAAACAACAGGTTGTAGTCGAAATAAGGTATTCCTTTTTCTTTTTTTTCTTTATTCTTACTACTTCTTCTACGCTTTCCTGCCAAAATATTTACTCCTTAAATCCTTTTACTATTTCCTTAAAGATACGTCCGCGCTCCTCATAGTTAGGAAACATGCCCCAGCTTGCACATGCAGGTGATAAGAGCACTGCATCACCTGAAACAGCATGCTCATAGCAATAATTTACTGCATCCTCAAACGTATCCTTCTTTACAGTATTCATGAATCCGTGTCTGTGTGCACACTCTTCGATTTTATCTGCAGTCTGACCGATAAGCACAAGTTCCTTTACTTTGCCGTCAAAGGCCTCTATCCACTCATCATACTCCGATTGCTTATCATATCCACCGCCAATGAGAAGTGTCGGTCTGTTCATGGCACGTATACCCTGAATGGCTGCATCAGGATTTGTGCCCTTTGAATCGTTGTAGAATCTGACTCCACGCTTTTCGGTCACGTACTCTATCCTGTGCTCAACTGCCTTAAATACCTTAAGCACCTCGACAATCTTATCCATCGGTACCCCAAAGCTTATAGACATGGCACACGCTGCCATCACATTCTCAAAATTATGCTTTCCGAGGAGATTCAGCTCATTTACATCAATTACCTCATCGCGTACACCGTCGTGTGCGTATATGATGATGTCTCCGTCCAGATAAAAGCCCTCTGAAAGTTCAGACCTACTGCTGAAAAATATAACCTTAGCCGGGCACTCTGCTGCAAAATTTCTAAGCACCTCGTCCTCGTAGTTTAACACGCAGTAATCATCTGCTGTCTGATTTTTTGTGATATCCTCCTTTGCCCTGATGTAATTTTCCATAGTATGGTGTCGATTCAGGTGATCGGGTGTGATATTTAAAATTGCGCTTACATGTGGCTTAAAGGTATCTATCGTCTCGAGCTGGAAGCTTGAAATCTCTGCAACCGTTACTGTCTCACCGGTGCTTCCTGTGACCATTGATGTATAAGGGATTCCGATATTTCCTACCACTCTCACATCCTTAAAGTAATTCTTCATTATCTCACCTGTCAGAGCTGTAGTGGTCGTCTTTCCGTTGGTTCCTGTGATAGCGATGATCTCACCTGCCCCAAATGTGTATGCAAGCTCTATCTCACCCCATATTTTAACACCCCTGTCACGTAAGGAATTGACCATAGGAATGTCTGTTGGTACTCCCGGACTTAGCACAGCCACATCAAACTCATCAATCTGTTCATCTGTCAGGTCGCCTAAAATAAGCGGCACCTCCTTAAGCTTTGGTGCTTTCTCATAAAGTGTTTTTGAATCCAGTTCTTTATTTCCATCAAACAATACTGTATCGATGCCATTTGCGCACAAAAGCTCTGTCGCTGCAATGCCACTCTTTCCTGTTCCGACAACAAGTACCTTTTTTCCTTGTAAGCTCATTTTTATTCCTCCATCTTTTATTGCAGCCATCCGTATGGATATGTTTAACAAATCAAATTCTCCAAACGACTGCCTTAATCATTAAATTATAGTATACGTTATTTAGTTCTATTTCGCAAGAGCCCGTAAATCAGTTACACACTCCTATCTCCTGTGCATACGGTATGATTTCCCTAAATATTTCAGCTGCAACCGGTGCAGCGATTGTTCCGCCATAGTATGCACCGCCCTTTGGATTATTTATTTTCACAAGCACCATAAGTGCCGGATCATCCACCGGATAAAACCCAAGGAACGAGGCTATATATACATTGTCACTTCTCGGAAGTGTCTGCGATGTAGCAGTCTTTCCTCCTATCGCATAACCTTCAACCTTTGCATTTTTTCCTGAGCCCTCTGCTACCACGCCCCCCAAAAGCTTTCGCAGTGTATCAGAGGTCTCTTCACTGCATATACCTGACGTCTGTTCAAAGGACAGCACCTCTTTTACCGTACCTTCTGTGTCATGAATCTCCTTACCTATATGAGGAGTAATTCTGTTACCACCATTTATAAGCGATGATACTGTTGTCATAAGCTCGATGGGTGTGAGCTGGAATGACTGTCCAAATGAAATTGTTGCAAGCTCCACCTGGCCTATCTTATCCGGCTGATGCATTATGGTGGCGGCCTCTCCCGGCAAATCAATACCTGTCTTATCAAGCAGACCAAACCTCATGAAATCAGCATAATACCTCTCACTGCCTATTCTAAGGCCTAAATCAATAAAGACCGGATTGCATGAATTCTGTATTCCCTGCACAAAGGTCTCACTTCCATGTCCTGTTCTCTTATGGCAGTGTATGCGTCTGTCCTCCACAGTAATATATCCCGGGCAGTAAAAACTGTCATCAAGGCTCACCACATCCTCCTCCAGTGCGATTCCTGCCGTAATTATCTTGAATACGGAACCGGGCTCATATGTATCACTTACACAGCCGTTTCTCCAGGCTTCATCATGGTTTTCACATGAAAAAGGATCATTCAAATTATATTCCGGGTAGTCGGTCATGGCATATATTTCTCCATTTTTAGGGTTCAAGGCAATTATACTCACACTGTCTGCCAGGTTTTGTGCATATGCCATCATTGCATTTTTCTCACATACTCTTTGTATATTTATGTCGAGTGTAGTGACAAGTGTGTCTCCTTTTTGGGGAGCTTCTCTTCTCTCCTTATAACCCTTCACCTCCACACCTCTGCCATCACATACAGTGTATATCCGCCCTGGTGTACCACGCAGAATTTCATCATATGTGGTTTCAAGCCCAACAACACCCTGACCATCTGCTCCTGCAAAGCCTATAACCTTTGAAAACAGTTCATCAAGCGGATAGTACCTGACACTTGACTCGTCAACCTTTATCCCTGCCAAGCCATATGATAGTATTTTATCGCCTGTTTTTTTAGAGACATTGTTCTTTATTTTTTCAATGGATGTAACCTTATCCACCTTACTGCGGATAGTCTTTTCGTCAATCGAAAGCTCACTGCTTAAAACAGAGATGACTGCTTCCTTGTCGGTTATCTGATTGTGTATAACGCTTATGTTATATGCAGTTTCATTTGTCGCTATTATCCTTTCATTTCTATCCACTATATCTCCGCGTATTCCTGCAATATCACGCTCTCTTTCCTGAAGCGCACTTGCCTTTTTACTGTAATAACCGCCTTTTACTATCATGAGATAAAACAGTCTGAAACACAAGGCGATAAGAACAGCTGTCAGTATACTGCAAAATACGCATATTTTTCTTCTGTAGCGCGTATTGTTAAGTATCATGAACAAAAATGCCTCAATATTTTTACACTAATATATGCAAAAAATATTGAGGCTATTCTCTATTCGCCCTGCTCACCCTCCTGGGTGACCTTTTCTCCTGTCGGAGGATTTGCGCCTGTTATCGTAAGGTCAGCATTTACACCGGTCTGCTCCTCATCAGGGTATATATTCATATACGGAAGTACTTCCTTTAATATCTCTCTGGTCAGGTTCTGTGCATAGTTACTGTGAGGCTGATCCTGTACATTCGGCTGGTCGATTACAGTGTAAATAACAAGCTGCGGATCCTGCGCAGGCACACAGCCTATAAATGATACAAGATAGCAGCCCCTCTTTCTAAGGTGCGTTGTCTCATCATACATCTGCGCTGTTCCTGTCTTGCCTCCCATTGAGTATCCGTCAACCTTTGCCACCTTACCGGTTCCGTTTGCAACTACATTCTGCAGGTAGTTTTTAAGTGTCGCACTTGTATTCTCTGACACTGTCTTTTTTAGCAGTGTAGGCTCAATTGTCTTTACTGTATTGCCGTTGTCATCTGCGATTTTCTTTACTACGTGCGGCTGATAATAATTTCCGCCATTCACCAGTGAGGAAAATGCACTGACCATCTCTATCATGGTACAGTTATAGTTCTGTCCAAATACGTTTGTCGCTAAATCGACAGGCTTTATATTGTCGAGTGTATACATGAGCGTTGATGTATTTGCCTCACCCGGCAGGTCAACACCTGTCTTTTGACCAAAGCCAAATACACTCTGATAGTACAGAAAATTTTCTGCACCAATCTTATATGACATCTGCATGAGTGCATCATTACATGAATCCATGAGTGCCTTTTCAAGTGTCTCTATGCCATGTCCGCTACGGTTGACGCATGATACCTTTTCACTGCCAAACATCTCGTATCCATCACATAAAAATGTCATATCAGTAGTGAGCGTGCCTGTATCCAGTCCACATGCCACGGTAAAAGGCTTCTGTACAGACCCCGGCTCATATGTATGTGTAACACAGAAGTTCTGCCACAGCTTATTCAGAGTATTTAATGTATCATCATCACTCATTGCATCAAGCTGCTCTTGTGTATAGTAATCCTTCATATTCTTCGGATCGTTCAGATCAAAGTTTGGATAATTCGCCATGGCCAGTATCTCACCATTTTTAGGATTTTCTATAACGACTGCAATATTTTCTGCGCCAAGTCCTTCTCTTGCATTATTTGCATAAGTATCTGAGAACAGTTTTATCTTATCCTCAACAATCGACTGGATATTTGCGTCTATAGTTGTGTACAGGGTATTTCCGTTTTGTGCAGCAATTACTGTTTTCTGGAAATCATTGTCTGCATTCAGATAGCCGTACTCCCTGCCATTTACACCATTTAAAGTGTCATTGTAATAGTTTTCAAGTCCGGTTGTACCTACATTTCCGGCGGAGGTAAAGCCGATAACTGAGCTTGCCAGTGTTTTAAACGGATAATTTCTCTGATACTCTGTCTCAAACCACACACCCTTGATGTTTGGATTCTTCAGATTGCCCTTTTCGTCTGTTGCATCCTGCAGCTGTACAAATGGCTGAATTGCATCATATGACAGCTTTTTTAACAGTACAATATATTTGTTATCCTTGCTGTTATTTGCATAATCCTCAAGTGTTGCCCTGTCTAAATCCGGAAAGCACTGTGTCAGTGCATCTATCGTCGGAGTTATATACTCTTTCTTACTGGTCATAACCGAGCAATCAAGTACGACATTATAAACAGCCACACTCGTAGCAAGCACTGTGCCGTTTGAATCCACAATATTTCCTCTCTGAAACGGTATTGTTTTGCTGTCATATGACTGTAATGATAGTACCTTTTTAGTATATGCGTCTCCGCTTGTATATTCAATAAACATCAGCCTGCCAATGAGTCCAAGCATGGCTACAACTATTAACATAAACAACGCAAACAGCTTTGTTTTCATTTTGCGTCCGATTTTTCTTACCGGTCTTTTTCTTGTCCTGGCTGCCAATATGATTCCCCCAATTTATTCCGGAATATCATTGTACTGATCCATATAGTTGTTCTTATCAATTGAGTAATAAACTATCTGATCCTGTGAAGCATATTTCATGCCAAGTCTGTTGATAGCTGCATCCTTGATTGCATTTAAATCGACAGATGTAGTAATCTGCTTGTATCTGGCATCATTATCAGCCTTCATATCATTTATCCGGCTCTCAAGTGCTGCAACCTCATTCATCTGCTGTGTCACATTTGACCTTATCTGAATAAGTGAAACAGATACAAGGGCTGAAGCTGCCACACACGCTGTGAGAAAGGCTACAAATGCCCTGTTCATTGAGAGTGCTCTCTCCTGATTTCTTCTTGCAGATTTTCTTCTGTTTTTCTTTCTTCTTATTTCCTCAAGCTCTCTTGTCGATTTCTGTGGTCTTCTGACCGGTGCTGCCTCGTCAAGCTCTCTTACGGCATTCCCATTTATATAATAAGTAGTTTTATTCATTTAGCTGCTCCTTTTGCTGTCATTCTACAATTCATTCTTTTCAAACACACGAAGCTTTGCACTCTTCGAGCGTGAATTCTCTTCAAGTTCCTTTTCTGACGGAAGGATAGGCTTTCTGGTGATAACCGTTCCCTTCGATTTATTACCGCATACACATACCGGAAAACTCGGTGGACATGTACATGGATTTTCATTTTTTTTGAAATTGGATTTTACTATTCTATCCTCAAGCGAGTGGAATGTGATTATACATATCCTGCCGCCCGGATTAAGTAAATCTATCATGTCATCCAGGTTGTCCCTTAGCACATCAAGCTCATGATTCAGCTCAATTCTGATAGCCTGATATGTTCTCTTTGACGGGTGACCACCGGTAGCTCTGACCTTTTTTGGTATCGCTGCCTTTATTATCTCGTTGAGCTCTCCTGTTGTCGTTATCTCTTGCTTTTGTCTTGCTGCTGCAATGTGCTTTGCAATATTCTTTGCAAACTTGTCCTCACCGTAATCCCTGATGATACGGTACAGATCATTTTCGCTGTAGGTATTTACTATATCCCTTGCAGTAAGGGAATTCCTGTCATCCATACGCATATCAAGCGGTGCATCCTCACTCCTGTAGGTAAAGCCTCTCTTTGGTGTATCAAGCTGGAAGGATGACACTCCAAGATCCAGCATAATACCATCCACCTTTTCAATTCCGAGTGAATGAAGCACATTCTTCATATCAGAATAATTGCTCCTGACTATCGTTACCCTGTCTCCAAACTCCGCAAGTCTCTCTCCTGCCGCCTTTATGGCATCTGCATCCTGATCTATGCCTATCAGCCTGCCCTTGTCCGAAAGTCTCTTTGCTATCTCATATGAGTGCCCGGCTCCTCCGAGAGTACCATCCACATATATCCCGTCAGGACGGATGTTTAAATTTTCAATTGTCTCGTCCCTTAAGACTGAATAATGCTTAAATTCCATGTGGTCTCTCCATTTAATGTCAAATGCCTATGCCAAGCTCTGCCATATGATCTGCTATCTCATCCATATCGTCAAAATCAGAGTTCTCAAGGTATCTGTCCTTGCTCCAGATTTCTACTCTGCTGTATACTCCGACAGATACAACTTCCTTATCTATACCTGCGTATTCTCTTAAGTTCGCCGGTAAGAGGATTCTGCCCTGCTTGTCCAGCTCACAGGTGGCTGCTCCTGCAAAGAAGAATCTCATAAATTTTCTTGCTTCTCTTGATGTGAGTGGTTTGTCGCGAAGATTTTCCTCAATGCGATGCCATTCTTCGTTGGAATAGACGAACAGACAGCCATCTAAGCCCTTGGTAACTACGAACTCATTGCCAAGCTGTTCACGGAACTTCGCCGGGACAATCATACGGCCCTTGGCGTCTATTGAATGATTATATTCGCCCATGAACATGGCATCCATCCTCCTTTTCCTCATTTTGAAGTTTTCCACCACTTCACTCCACTTATATGGTATTTCACTCCACTTTTCACCACTTGGTTACAATATTACACCTAACAGCCCACAAAATCAAGGCTTTAAGCCAAATTCCCATAAAAAGGCAACAAAAAAGACGCTCAGTCTTTTCGTGGACTTTGCGCCTTTTTTATAAAATGATATGAAATTTACTCTTTAGTGGTGGATTGTGGTGGAGTGTCCACCATTTTGCCCATTTTCCTCTGCTTATATCTGACAATTCCTATCCATATGGCTGATACTGCCACCAAAGTGGCGGCGAGTGCCATAGACACCGGATAATTGATATGCGGGATGAGAAGCTGGTCTGTACGCAGGCTTTCTATCCAGAATCTTCCGACACCATAGCCTAGCAAATATAGAAGAAACACCTCTCCGTCAAACCTTCTGTGCTTAAAATAAAGCATCAACAAAATAAATAAGCACAGGTTCCAAAAGGATTCATACAAAAAAGTAGGATGCACCGAGATATACTCCACTCCGTCTATCACTGTTGTATGTGACATAAGCTTTTCAGTCAGATCCGATGTCCTGACAGCTGATACCGGAAGCTGCATGGCAAAAAGTCCGTCATAATAATCGCCAAATGCCTCCCTGTTGCAGAAGTTTCCCCATCGGCCAATCACCTGTCCCAGTATCAGTCCAAGCCCCGCCGTATCACACAACAGTGGAAACGACAGCTTTCTGACCTTTGCAAAAACGAATGTGGTGATAATTGCTGCTATCACTCCTCCGTAAATTGCCAGTCCTCCCTGCCTGATATTGAATATGCTAAGCAGGTCGTCCTTGTACAAATCCCACCTGAATACCACATAATATATTCTTGCGCCTATCACCGAGCATATGATTGCCACAAGTGCCAGATCAAAGTATGTATCAGGATTTTGTCCTGATTTTTTGGCCACATAGCAGGCCACGCCCAGCCCCGCAAGCATACCACATGCTATTATTATGCCATACATCGCAATATCAAAGCTTCCTATTGATATGCTCTTTATCACATGCTGCAGATATATATGAAGATGTGGGAAGTTTATATTATAATCCATATTTTTCCTTTCCTGACTGTAATTGCTGTCTGTCACACTGTAATATATATGGCAGCAATCACAAATTACGAAAATATATGTACCCGGAGCACCATAAACCTGATACTCCGGGCAACTGTCATTATGCGCTTCTTAGTCTACGCCTGACACTCAAAGCTTGCACACTCTGTACCGCACTTGTTTGGTGTACAATTTTTCTTGATGCCAATCTGATTGGCCATGCAGCTATTGTGGTCATTGTACTTACACTTTGCTGCATCACAGTGCACATCTGTCTCCTTGTGAATAGCTAACTCTGCAGATACCTCACAGTCACAGGCCTTATTTGAAAAGCTGCCACACTGTGTATCGCAGGCTTTCTTTGCCTTAGTTCCTTTCACATCGATTTCTCTGAGCTTACAGCAGTTATCTGCATTATACGCACATTTTTCAACATTACAATCAAGTCTTGTCATACTTTTGCCTCCTTTGCTTATGCATAGGCTAGTATGTCCTGATTGATTTTTTTTATACTTTTTAATCGATTATCTGTGTTTTTCCTCTTCCGGAAGCTCCACTCTGATTTCCTTTGTACGGATTTCCTTGCAAATCTGGTCGATGAAATCTGAAAGTGGCTTAACACCCTCATTTCCTTCAAAACGGCTTCTTACCGATACTGTGCCGTCTGCCTCCTCGTCAGCTCCGACAACAAGCATATATGGAAGCTTATCCATACGAGCCTCTCTGATCTTGTATCCGATCTTCTCAGCTCTGTTGTCAACTGTCACATCGACATCATTGCGCTTAAGCTCATCTGCTACCTTTTTAGCATAATCAGCATACTTCTCTGAGATAGGAAGCACTCTAACCTGCTCAGGGCAGAGCCATGTAGGGAACTTGCCTGCGTAGTGCTCGATAAGCCATGCAAGTGTACGCTCATAGCAGCCGAGTGATGTACGGTGGATGATGTATGGACGGATCTTATCGCCGTTTTGATCAATATAGTACAGATCAAAATTCTCAGCAATAGCACAGTCGAGCTGTATTGTTACCATGGTATCCTCTTTACCGTATACGTTCTTGGCCTGGATATCAATCTTTGGTCCGTAGAATGCAGCCTCGCCGTCGGCCTCAACAAAAGGAACATTTTCCTCAATAAGGATGTTACGAAGAACCTCCTGTGTTGAGTTCCAGTACTCATCATCTCCTAAATACTTTTCTGTGTTCTTTGGATCCCATTTTGAAAGACGGTATGTCACATCATTCTCGAGTCCCAGCACCTTAAGGACATATCTGTTAAGATTGAAGCATGCCTTGAGCTCCTCCTCACACTGGTCAGGACGGATAACATTGTGACCCTCTGAGATAGTAAACTGTCTGACACGTGTCAATCCGTGCATCTCTCCCGAATCCTCGTTTCTAAACAATGTGGAAGTCTCACCCATTCTGTAAGGCAGATCTCTGTATGAGTGCTGCTTTGCCTTGTATACATAATACTGGAACGGACATGTCATCGGACGAAGTGCCATAACCTCTTCCTCGCCGTCCTTCTCAGGATCTCCGAGAACAAACATGCCGTCAAGATAATGATCCCAATGTCCTGAAATCTTGTACAGGTCTGATTTTGCCATGAGTGGTGTCTTTGTACGCACATAGCCCCACTCCTTATCCTCAAGGTCCTCAATCCATCTCTGCAGCTTCATAATCATCTTTGTGCCCTTTGGCATCATAAGCGGGAGTCCCTGTCCGATTACATCTACTGTTGTGAAAAGCTCCATCTCACGGCCAAGCTTATTGTGATCACGCTTCTTAGCCTCCTCCATTCTCTCAAGATGTGCCTTTAAATCCTCTTTTTTATTGTAGGCTGTTCCGTAGATACGATGGAGTCTTGCCTTGTTTGAATCACCTCTCCAGTATGCCATTGATGATGATGTGAGCTTGAAAGCCTTTACTCCCTTTGTGCTCATAAGATGTGGTCCTGCACATAAATCTACAAATCCACCCTGGTCATAAAATGAAATCTCCTCACCCTCAGGAAGCTCCTCGATAAGCTCTACCTTGTATGGCTCATCCTTTTCCTTCATGAATTTGATTGCTTCCTCTCTAGGGAGTGTAAATCTTGTTATCTCATGACCCTGTTTGATGATTTTCTTCATCTCTGCCTCAAGTGCATCGAGATCCTCTCTTGAGAATGGCTGTGAATCGAAATCATAGTAGAAACCATCGTCAATTGCCGGTCCGATTGTGATTTTTGCATCCGGGAACAGATTCTTTACTGCCTGTGCCAGCACGTGTGATGCTGTATGTCTGATGACACGAAGTCCTTCCTCATCACTTGCTGTGATTATATTGAGTGTGCAGTCCTTGTCAAGAACTGTTCTTAAGTCAACAATTTCTCCGTCAACCTCTCCTGCGCAGGCTACTCTTGCAAGTCCCTCGCTTATATCCTTTGAGATTTCATATACGCTTTTTGCTTCGCTGTACTCTTTTGATGAGCCATCCTTCAATGTTATCTTCATGGTTATCTCTCCTTTATTTTAATATAAAAATCCCCGACACCGCATTGCTGCGACATCGGGGACGATAAGCTTTGTTACCGTGGTTCCACCCACATTCTTTCCGCCTGGAAACATACTGCTTGTCTGTATCCGACAGAAACTCATTTGACTATAACGGTGTCACCGGGCTTTATTGGAGCCACTCCAAGCTGGTGTTCGGTATATCATCCACCGGGGAGCTTTCACCACTCTTTGGACTTTGATTCTCGTCTTCCAAGGCTTCCCTCTCTGCTGCTTTTAATATACTTACTGTGCTCTTCAACGTATTGTTATTATGCTGTTGCACATATATATGTAATATACGCAAACATGTGCCATAAATATCTTTGAAACAATTAATGTTCCTTTCAAAAAATGATAATATACTTATTTTTCTAATCTGTAAAGTACTTTATGCATTTTTTCCGCAACATTTTTTATATTTTTTGCCCGAACCGCATGGACATGGGTCATTTCGGCCGATTTTCTTACCTACTACCACTGTTCCTGACTTCTTCTGCTCGAGGTAAAGCGCATGCTTTGTCTCTGCGTCAAAGATTTCATCCCATGCCGGGAGATTGTAAAGCCAGTCTGCCTTTGCATCTACCATGTTCTTATAGAGCTTTTCTTTATCGAAAGCAAGGCTTACCTTTGTGTCCTCATCCATCTCCTCGATTGGGTTTGGTGTAACAAGGCTGTCATTGATTCCGTCTAAGAAGCCTGTCATCTCCATGATTGATAACTCATATTTCTCAGCAAGCTCTTTGACAGTTCCCTCTACTGCCTCATCCGGATTTGCAAGGAGCTTCTCATATACACCCTTCTCCAAGAGGAAATAATGCTGCCAAAAACGCTGTAACTCTCCCTGATCTGCTTTGTCATTGTAGGCAATCTTGTGCCACTCTTCTAATAAAGCCATTTTTACTACCACCTTTATCTTTTATAAACTGATATGAGGCCAAACAGCCTCAACTTCACATATGGATGTATTATACCAAAATAACAGCTTGACGTCAATTTTGTTTTTTTATATTATAATAAATAAAAAACTATTCAGAACCACTGAGAACAAGAAAAACTGATGCGTCATGCTCGCATGTAAGCAGCAGATTTTCTTGTTCTCAAGGTGGCTCGAATAGAGCCACCCCACACATATGAGCAAAATTAGCTGTGTAGCAGCTAGACAGCACGAGTATCGTGCGTTTTTGCGAATGTGCGTGGGATGGTTCTGAATCGTTACATTACTAAAACCACGGAGAACAATTCATGAAAAAGACAAAACGTATTCTGGCACTGATTGGTGCCATCCTTTTATTACTTTTATATGTTGTGGCATTTGTTGCCACTATGCTCGATCACACGAGTGACATGCGCTACTGGAAGGCTGCCGTTGCCGCAACTATCATTATCCCGGTGCTTATCTGGGCATATTCATTTGTATACAGACTTTTAAAGGGTTCTGATGATAAAGAATCCGATGATGTAACCAAAAAAACATGAAATGCAAAATCACACCTGAATTATCATCTAAAGACTGGAAAGAATTCTGCAGCCGGTTTCATTTTGATAACGATAGGCTGCCGCTTATCCAGGCAATATACACAGCAATGCTTCCATTGGTGGATGCCTTTGCATATTATTCCATAAAACAGGATTTGCCCGGGGTATCACTGGCACACTATGCCTACGGTCTCGTGACACTCGGAAACGGTGCTGACGAGCTGTCAGAGCTGTATTTAAACCATGAGCAGCTTGAGGAGGCCTACATAGCAGACTGTTTAAGCCTCATGCTTTTGTCAAACGCATATGAGCAGTTTGCAAAGGCTGTCGAAGAAGAAAGCTCTCTTTATGCCATTGAGCTGTCATTTTTAGGCGATGAATATCCGCTTGAGCTGCTGCCTGAGATTTTTGAGCACGTAAGCCCTGATGGCATACATCTCACCGGTTCAAATATGCTCATGCCACTTAAGACAGCCGCCCTCATAATAAAGCTTGACTCACAAAAGCAGAAAAATATCAAAGAGCTCTGTAATACCTGCGCGAACTGTAAAAATCTGTCGTGCCCATCAAGAAAGGCCCCTGGTCCTAAGCTGCCACACACCTATGGTGCCATGCAGATTTTTAATATCAGACATTGAAGCCCTTCTTTTTCTCATATGAGCCTCTCAGTTTCTCAACCAGAAGTGTCAGATTCCTAAACAGTGACTCAGCCGCAAAGCCAAACACTATCATGAGAAGAATACATATATTTGACAAATCTGTCAGTGCAAACAGTTTCTTTAAGAAGAAACCCGAAAATACCAGACCTGCTATATTTCCGATAATAACAGCATATTTCATTCCATTTAGCGGCTCACTGATTTTAAAGAGAATCATAAAGCCCACTACTGAAAGTACAAGCGTCGCTATCGTTCCTATGCTTGCATCTGATATACAAAATACTTCTCCGCATACGACAAGCGCTCCGACAGCTATTACATCCGTAAGTCCACCCGGCAGTGCCTTTAGCATGACATTGGTGATAAAGTGCCCCTTTATCCTGTCCTTATTCTGCTCCAGTGCCAATAAGAATCCCGGTACTCCTATGGTAAACATGCTGATGAGCGATACCTGTGCCGGCTCAAGCGGATACGTAACCATAAGGATAACCGAAAACAGTGAAAGTAACAGTGAAAATATATTTTTCACAAGAAACAGGCTTGCTGAGCGCTGGATATTGTTTACCACCCTGCGGCCCTCATACACCACATCCGGCATGTGTGCAAAGTCAGAGTCCAAAAGGACAACCTGGGCTGCCTGGGCTGCCGCCTCACTTCCCGATGCCATAGCCACACTGCAGTCGGCATCCTTCATGGCAAGTATATCGTTGACTCCGTCTCCGGTCATCGCAACTGTATGACCTTTAGCCTGTAAAGCCTTTACAAGCTGTTTCTTCTGCTTTGGTGTCACTCGTCCGAATACAGTATATTTATTCACTGCATCGGCTATTTTATCCTCAGTATCGAGTGTTGCCGCATCAACAAAGCTTTCCGCACTTTCTATTCCTGCCTGTATGGCAATCCTTGAAACAGTACGCGGATTGTCACCTGAAATAACCTTTATCGCAACACCCTGACTCTTGAAATACTCAAAGGTCTTTACTGCATTTGCTCTGATAGGATTGGCAAGTGCCACAAATCCAAGCGGAGTAACGCTACCATTTATGCCATTCTCCACATTTTCTCCATCATACCTTGCAAATAAAAGTACTCTGTCGCCTTTGTCAGCGTATGGTATGATTTCTTCCTCAATGCGCGCAAAGTCTTCGTGCATGATAAACTCCGGCGCTCCGAGCAGATAAGTTCCGTCAGAAAAAGTAACGCTGCCATACTTGAGGCTCGACGAGAATGCCTGCTGTGAAACTGCTGTACGATGCAGTGCAGATGTATTATTTGTCAAAGCTTCCGCCGCATATGCTTTTAGTGCGAGCATAGTCGCATTGTTGTCAACCGAAGCATTTGCATAATCTAAAATAAGACTTTTAAGCTCATCTAATGTCAAAGCTGTCTGTGTGCCATCTGCTCCACTGTTTTTACAGAGGAAAATTTCCTTAAGTTTCATATCAGGCTCAGTAATTGTGCCCGTTTTATCCACACAAAGCACATCCACACGCGCAAGCGTCTCAATACTTTTCATATCATGAAGCAATACCTTTTTCCTTGCAAGCTTCATAGTGCTTAAGGCAAGCGCCACTGTGGTCAGCAGATACAAGCCCTCCGGTATCATTCCTATAATCGCTGCAACTGTCGATGTAACGCTCTTTGTGATAGACTCGCCATTCACAAAATGACTCTGCCAGAACAATATAAGCCCAATCGGAATAATAACTATGCCAACCCATTTGACGATCAAATTAATGGAGCGTATCATCTCTGACTGCTCCTTGTCGCCCATTGATTTTGCCTCAAGGCTCAGCTTTGAGATATATGATTCATTACCGACCTTTTCAAGCCTTGCATAGCACTCTCCCGATACAACAAAACTTCCCGACATGAGAGTGCCGCCCTCTGTCTTTTCTACCTCATCGGCTTCACCTGTGAGCAGTGATTCATTTACCTGTATATTTCCGGATATCACAACCGCATCCGCACAAATCTGCTTTCCTGCGGTAAGTAAAATCACATCGTCCTTTACAAGTTCATCCGTACTAATCTGCTTTACGCTGCCGTTTCTGATGACATCCGCATGCGGAGCATTCAGTAAACTCATTTTTTCAAGAGTCTTTTTTGCGCGGATTTCCTGAACGATTCCGATTACCGTATTTCCAATAATTATAGGCAGAAATGTCAGGTTTCTGAAAGAACCTACCATTATGAGAAGTATCGTTATGACAAGAAATATAAGGTTAAAATATGTGAAAACGTTTGAAATCACAATTTCCTTTGTCGTCTTGTCTGTAGATATATCTGTTCTATTGGTAAATCCTTCCTCCACTCTCTGCCTTACCTCTTCATCGGTAAGGCCCGTGATATTTATGCTGTTGCTGTCTTTGTTCATCTGATTCATGCTATTCACCGTTTTCCCTCATTATTCTACATCATAATAATGATACATTTTGACCCTTTAATCATTATAATGGTACAACATCAGCACGATTTCAATACCTATTTCATAAAAAAAAGATGAACTATTTCTTAAGATTTTTGACATCACAATAAATTCTACATTATTCAGAGCCCCCGTATTTACGGGTTTTTTGAGATTTCGGCCAAAATCTCGTGTCACTAACGTGTCGCTAACCATTTAAATTTATTTGTGTCAGTTTATGCCTATTTGTAACAACTTTATCCTACATACTTCTTCCCACCATAATATGCAGATACTACAGTCCGAGCAAAGCTCTCCATGTATTCTTGCCAACAATACCGTCAGCTGTAAGCCCATGCGCTCTCTGGAATGCGATTACTGCCGCGCGTGTTCCAGTGCCAAAAATTCCATCTACTTTGCCACAATTGAATCCAAGACTGTTCAATCTCTCCTGAATCAATCTCGTGATATTTCCCCTTGCTCCTTTTCTACAGGTCGGGCAACCTGCGAGAGTGTTCTTTCCCGGAATGCCATCAACTTTCTGATTAGAAAACCCTTGAGTATTGCACTCTGTCTGCAATCTGCGTACCCAGTCATTTCCAGTGTATGTTGTTGGCGTTTGGGCTGGCGTGAAATTAACTGGTGTATTTGATGCAGCTACTCCAGCAATCTCCGCGAACGGGAAATTCGTGCCCGGACAATTGGTAGAGCATACATCTCTGTGAGCCTGGACCTTACTGAATCCATACTTGCCTTTCAGGTAGCCTAACAACTCTCGGCCTGCGTTGATCTGTGCCTGTGGCATGGTCTCCGTCATGTAAGACCCCTCAAAGCAGATTCCGATACTGTCTGAATTGCTACCCTTTGCATGGGAACCGACTGCGTTTTCTGGTCGGAGTCTGTAGATAGAGCCATCTTTTCTTACCAGAAAATGATAACCAGCACCGGACCAGCCGTTCTGCAGATGCCAACGGTGGATATCCTCTGCAGTACACTTAGAAGCTTCCGCGTGATGCAGGATTGCTCTCTTGGTTGATTTACGTGTGGATAATGCTCCAAATTCAAGGTTTGTTTCGATAATGTTCATACTCTTCTCCTTCCTGTGCGATGTCGCACACTATATAATATGCAAGAGGACGATTACTCGCCCTCTACTTACACTGCTGTTTATACAACTGATTTACTCCGGTCGCTGCCAACCCACTCGCCATTCCGACCGCAATTGCATTAATCACATCTCCGGCCGGAAAATCCGGCATTGTGTATAGTCCGGCAATGCCCAGAGCTCCGCCACATACAGCCATGATGACCGGAATCCATTTGTCCGGAATTTTCTCATAAGCCTTACAGCCAAGTCCAATCACATAGCAGATTGCTACGATTCCAACTACTGTTCCTAATGTTGTAATATCCATATCATCTAATCCTCCTGATCATGCGCTTGCTTATTTATATGCTTCTCAATCTTGTCTATTGCCTCAGTTACTGGACCATTGCACCCCTGCTCCTTAAGTCCTTTCAAGCAAGCGAGAATTCCATAGGTCAGCAAGCATTGTTCTGACTTTACTCTTTCAATTTCTACGTCCTGCTGATTCTGCTTTAAGTACCACTTGTACACCGCAAGAATAGCAGAAAAAATAACCACTACGGCTGTCAAAAGACTTCCTGCCATAATGATTGTGTTTACGTCTACATACACTCTATGTACCTCGATTCTTGAATTTTATGGTATCAAAATAAGACCTCTCGGCCTTGCACGTATCTCCATATGATCACCTCTACTCTTTCGGATATTCATCTTTGCACTGTTTTTAACTTGGATTATACCCCCGAAATTTTATGACTAATTAAAGCCCTCTTTAGTTATTACTTTTTCTATCAACTTCTTTTGTGCCAACGCAACTATGTATTTTATTGCGTTCGTTTAATAAATATAATATCACGTAAACAATATACATAATTAAGTCATTTATTTTAGCTCAGTAACAGCTCCCGAACCTTTGTTATATAAATATTTCTTTCTAATTTCATCATACAAGCAAAGTGTTCCATCTGCCTTCTTTACAGGAATCATATCTGCTACAAGCTCACTTCCTGAATAGATTTTCGCGTATATGATTGCGCCTACCATGCCAGCTCCGGCGGATGCGCCATTTTTGCTCATCGTTCCAATATAGTATGGGCTTGTGAGCGTAAAACTATCAATTGGGTCAAGTTCCACCATATTATTGTTGAACGAAGTAGTTGCACCCGTTTGCTTGATAGTCCATGTATCTTCCCAAAACGTACAAGGTTTCGCCGAACTGCTTACCGTGCCTCTGATCGCATAGAAATTATCAGTCTTAGTAAATCCATATTTATAATTATCATCCCTAGCTCCACATATATATGTGCTGTTAGATTTAACATGTAACCTAATATCAGTATTAGTGTTTTGGTCAGGTAGTACTTCCGTATCGAAATAACAGTTACCGTCAATATTAAGACCTCCAATATTCGTATGCGGTTCGGACGGCTGTACTTGTTTTGCTATAACCTCTACCGTACACTGTGCTTTATGATTACCATCATTTGTTGTAACCGTGACGATTGATGTTCCGACGGTTTTAGCTGTTACCGTTCCGTTCTGTACTATTACGTTAGAGTTATTAACGCTCCATTTCACAGACTGATTTGTTGCTGTTGATGGTTTTACTGTCGCGATAAGCGTCACACTTGAATCAACTTCAAGTGTCATTTGTGATTTGTTCAATTCAACACCTGTCACTGGTACAATTTCAGGGACTTTTTTCTGAATTGTAACATCACAGACAGCCGTATATCCTCCGTCAACTGTCCGTACCGTAACCACTGAATTTCCAACTGTTTTTGCTGTCACTGTACCGTTTGATACTGTTATATTATCGTTACTTGCTAACCATTTCACAGACTGGTTTGTCGCATTAGATGGTCGCACTGTCGAAGTAAGTTTCTGACTGTCTCCTACCTGCATACTGAGTGTTGACTTATCCAATGTGACACCTGTCACTGATATAATTGTAGGAGTGACCGACTCTGTATAGCCGATACCGAGGTCACGTAAACGTTGGTCTATAACCGGAGCATAAAACGTTCTGTACCATGCTTCCGTTGGATGTACTCCATCACCGACACCTGTATTTGCGTTGCGTGTATATTTGCTCTTATTCTTGGATGTCATTGCAATCTGAGCGCATTTTCTCATATCCAAATAAGGCATATTCCACTTTTTGCAAATTTCAATCATTTTTTCATGGACAGAATCAACATAATTGTTCTTTGAAAACGAATGAGGTATGATATATAATTTCACAGCAAGCGGAAACGTATCCATTACGTATTGAAGAGCACTTTCCATAGCTCCGCAAATAGTAGTCGTATCGTAATTAGAGTCATATGAATCCGATATATTTCCCATTGCAATATTATTATTTAAGTCATTCACCCCACCGTCAAATATAATTGCATCGGGCTGTCCAATATATGAACGAATTTGAGATATAATCGGAGTGTGTGCAGGGTTATTTGAAATAGCGATATTCGCACCGGACTCAGCGTTATTAATCCATGTACCATCGGGATATTTTTCTTTCAGCGGTTGAACGATGCCTGTTCCCTCTTTCCATCCCCAGCCGGCTATAATGCTATCGCCGAAGGCTACTATTGTTTTTCCTTTGTACGGACTTTCTGGAATGTTGATTGGATTTTTTGCCATATATTCCTCGACTGCACTGGATACCTTTTCCTGTGGGATTTCTGTAACATTATCCAATCTTGTCAAAATCTGTTCAATGATGTCCGGATTTCTGTCCACTACCTCGTCCGTGGCTTCCAGTCCTTCCAGGACGGTACCCTCTGCGAGAGTTGTGTTCCATTCCGAATTTGCATCTTTTTTGGCGCATAAAATAAATTTTACCTGACCCTTGTAAGCAACTACATCTGGCCCGATCAGCCAGGAAAATGTAATATAGTCGCCGTCCGTCTGCACATCCTCTATCAGATATGGATATTTCTGCCCGTTGGCATTTTGATAATTGATATATAGATGCATTGCGGATAGATCAATGTTGTCGCCCACAATTTTCGGACAACGGAAATGCTTGCGCTCTGTGTTGCCGTCGTTGTAGACTCCAAATATTTTTTCCGATTCCGGGACTGTAATTACACGGGACTCCGGATTAATCAGGAATATATCATTCACCAGCTCGACTGCTGATGCCTCTAACGCCTCTTCTATCGTCAATTTTGATGCACCTCCTCGATATTTGTTACAATTCTATATCCGTCTCGTTCGCCGATTAGATATAATTTCCAGTGCTTTTGCCCGGAGATTTCTTCCGGAATCTCACAGAATCCATTAATGATTGGTACTGGATATGCCTCACCGTATTTTAAAAAGACTGCAGCTTTTCTGCATCTGTCCCAGTCGCTGCTAAAATTAAATGCAGCTTTTAAATATCCTTTTGTGCCAGCTACGAGATTCGAAAAATCTCCATCTTTACTTAATTTTTGTCCGTTAATCCGAAACTGCAGTATTCTCATTTTGTTCTCCTCCTGCGATCAGATCCGCCATCATTAACACGATGTCGTCTGTTGTTGCCTCGAGTGCATCGATTCGCTCTGGCTGCGACTTTCCGACTTTATGTAATACAACTCCCGTGATTCCTGCCGTATACTTCATGATTCCTTCAAGTTCTATATAATTTTCATAGATTTTAATCGTAGATTCTCTTTCTTTTACAATCATCTTCTTGGTCTTTGTCTTATCAGAAAACATGGTTTTCAAATTCTCTTCTGACGCCGAGATAGTCTTGATCAGAAGTCCTCCGTCTGGCCAGATTTCAGCTGACTGAATCGTTAATTCAGTCGCATCGTTAAATATGATTTTCATTTCATTTCTCCTTTCTGTGCGACGTCGCACCCGGCAAAAATGGAAGTGGTGCATATCTATTAAGACAATGTTATAACATCAGCCGGTGAATAATAGAGTAGTCCTGTAATCCGAAAGCGTCCGTTGACCTCCATGTTGAACACAGCGTATAAATCCTTACCTTTCCAAGTAGCGCTCTCAGCATGGAATGTGTGAGCATCTCCATCTCCATTCATTATGATGGCTCCTGAATTTTGCGGAGTAGCGTCTGTTATCCCAAACAACGAATTGATCTTTGCAAGGGAGGCTATCAACGCACTGTTGTCACCAGTTCCACTCGGAGTCATCGTGAAAGGGATGAACCGGACATCGTTCGCATAATTGCTATTTAATTCAGCAAGGTTCGACGCAACAGACAATAATTTTTTGACCTCCCTCACATTGATTCCATCATAATGCACCTCGAATACCGGACAGTCATCAATCAAATCTCCGTCTTGCAAATTTCCAACCGTTGCAGATGGGGCAACAGCTGTTGTAGATGATTCAGCGCCTTTAATAACCACCCAGTTACATGCTTCAATTCCAGTGCTGCTGTTTTTCGTGTACCTGTTCACAACCAGATCAATCCGCTTTTTTCCCTGACGTCCATTGTCCAGAGTCACTGTATCATATGTACCAAGTTGTACGGCAGATATACATCCGTGATGGCAGATCATACCACTCTTTATTTTAAGCTGATTGTTAGACACTAACTCCGGTTCAATGTTGTTTCCACTTGATAAGATATAACTTCCCTGACCGATTGATCCCTCCAGCATCTGGCGAAACTGTGTACTCGTCACATGCGGCGATCCCGTTCTACCACTTACAATCTCCATTATTCATCTTCTCCTTCCAGTTTATATGTTTTTGACACAACTCCACCTGTGATGTCATAAATGATATTCTCAATAGGCTTTGACATGTACATCCCTGTCAAATAATCACGTGCTCCGACAATATCTCCGATTTCCACATCGATTCCAAGCTTTTCTACATTCATGGAAAATGTATCTTTGCTCATAAGCTCTCTGAATTTTTCTTCTGCACTATTTCGCAAATCGCTTGTTTCTGTCGACGTATTCTCATAGACTTCTTCGATTTCATCGATTCCTGTGTAATATTGCTCCGTCTTTATACTTCCATCCGGCCATGCATAAAGATCCAGCACATTACGCTCCAAAAGTTCTCCTTTTCCGGTTACAATCAGATGATTCACGCCGTTACGCTTTTTGTCCATCGTAAACTGTAACCTACTGTCTTTACTCAATTCAATCTGACTAGAGTAGTCCACAACCGGTACAGCCTCTACATATACATATCCTGGAAGAGTTTGAACATCCTTCCGGTATTCGATGTGCAGCCGATACTTAACCGTATTTAGCATCTTCATGCAACCACCTAGTAGTGTGCAAAACCGGTCAAATTGATAATTCGTAACCGTAACACCTGTTTCTTTTTCAGGAACTACAAAAAGCCCCGAAAAACGAGGCTCTATCATGCTTCTTAACACTGTATTCAGTTCCCCGGAAACAACTTGATATGCCGTATCAGAAGGTGGCTTGATTACCTTCATCTGCATGAGTCCTCTCCAAGTGTAACCCTTCAATTCCACATAATCCAGCGTGGTATCTGTGAGGATCTCTCCGATAATACCACCAAATTCTGTGCCCGGAATATAGATATAGTTTGAAAAGCACATTTCTTCCGTCCAGTAGCGCCTTGCTATCTGGATAGAAAATGTTTTTTCTTTGTCCTTACCGTTCGGCTTTACGGTCAGATTTGCTTTCTTGATTGGACCAATCTCTCTTCTGTTTCGGTCTGCAAGTATTACCATTTTGCTTCCCTCCTCTTCAGGAATAGGGTCAGATCGAATCCAAATAAACCGCTCCAATTCAGAAGCAGTATGCCGGAAGGAATCGGCTCGAATACCGACTGCACATATCCACGATCATTGAAAATATTTTCTGCAAATCCATTCGACTTATATTTTGTGATGGTACACTCCTGACTGTCAATCAGAATGTATTCTCCGGATTCCAGTGTTGTTTTCACCTCGTACGTCCAATCGTTAATAATAATCTTCGGATTCACGCAAGGTCCATAGATTAGCATCTGGAAATCGCTTGCAACACCGTGATCGACCTCTAAAGACGCTACGCCCCTTTTACTTTCCGTGAAATCAAAATCGTGGTCATACTCAAAATCCATTCCGGAAACAGTAACCGCTTCGTCCTGTGCATAGAATGATTGCGAAAGCACTTCTATCCATGAGAGCTCCGGAGCATAAAATGTAAGCTCTACTTCTGAATACACATATCCCTTCCATCCAGATTTCTTTGATGTCTGTACCCTACATCGTAAAAAAGATCCATTTACATACAATCTCCCATATGTTCCGGTTTCCGAATCTAATGACAATATTCTGTATAATGTCTCCATGTTCTGCTGGAACTCCAATTTATCGCCAAACACATCGATACTGACGGTTTTTTCGTATCCGTCAGTGCTGTCTTTCCAGTCAGCGTCAAACCAATCTGCCTCCACTGTCCTATATGGACGTTTTAGCAGATTAAGTTTTTCTCCTCTTGAATTTTCATAATATACTACCATGCTGGTACCGCTCCTTCCGGTAATGGTTTATCTATCCGATCAGTTCCAAGATATATTGGTCTCTTGGCCATCCGGTCTGCTGCCTTCATTTGAATCTGTTCCAACCGATCATAATCGGTCGGATCGGATGGTCCGAAGAAGCTTGGATCATTCTTAAATTTTCCAACCGTATCCCCTGATCTGACAGATGTGGTAAACGCTACATCCTGCTTTAGCTTCTTCACGGCATTTCCAACACTTGCCTGCATGGACTTAAGTGGCAGATTCTTTTCGAATCCGATTCCAAGACCAAGCGCAAGCATCTTACCAACCTGATCGCGGAACACTCTCGACGGAGAATGGATTCCAAAGAATTTCTTAATTCCACTGAGAACAGAATCACCGAAACCTTGTATCTTGCTGATGATCCATCCTGTCATATCGGAAATACCATTCCATAATCCCTGAACGATATTGCGTCCGATGCTTAGCATCTTTCCAGGAAGCCTTAATATCGCAGATTCGATTCCACTCACAATCCGGAGTGCCGCTGATCTAACATACGATACCAAACCACTTATTGTATTACCAAGGCTGTACATCGCACTTCGTCCAAGATTTGCAAGGGTCGACGGAAGATTCAATACAGCACTTTTCAGGTTGTTCAGGATATTCTGACCGGCTGATTTGATAAAGCCTCCCATTGCCTTAATCCCATTCCCGAGACCGGTTATGATTGTTTTACCAAGATTCAACCACTGGAAAGCCATAAGAACATCAACAATCGCAGTAATAATCTGAGGGATGTTTGCAATCAACGTCGGAATCGCTTGAAGAATTCCCATTCCAAGCTGACCAAGTAACTGCACGCCTTTCATCAGGATAACAGGGAAGTTATCGTTGATGATATTGGCAAATGTTGAAATAATGGTTGGAACTTTCGCGATCAGAATTGGAAGAGCCGTTGTAATTCCTTCCACCAACTTCTGCAACAGCTCGAACCCTTTCTGTATCAGAACTGGTGCTGCAGCTGCCAATTTATCTCCTATTCCCTGTACAAAGTCTAGGATCTTCGGTAACGCTTCCGGTATCGCCTGTACAATTCCATCTACGAGATTGCTTATAATCTCATACCCGGATGTTAAAAGCCTCGGAGCCTCGGATGTTATTAAATCATAAAGCTCCGTAATCAACGTGGTTCCGAGTTTTGCGATAACCGGTATTGCCTGTAATGCACCACTTGCGAGCGATTCAATCAATGACACTCCAGATTCCAGCATTGTCGGAATGCATGAGTTTAAGTTCTCTCCAAAGGCGGTTATCACTGATGTTGCAATTCCAACAATCCCAGGAAGAGCCTGTGCAATCCCAGCAGTCAGGCTTGATAATATTTTTCCACCAACATCTGCAAGAGAATCTAATTTTCCGCCAGCGATTGCATCAGACAGCCGTTCCATCAAAATACTTCCTACCTTCGGGAGTTCTGATGCCAATCTAGGAATGATATTCATGAGATTCTTATAAATATTTTCCGCTGCTGTGGTTACGGAATCCGCAAACTCTTCTGCAGAGCCCGATCCATTTAGAAGATTGTCGAACGAAGCTTTTGCAGCGTTCATAGATCCTTCTATTGTCGTGGCTGCTTCTTTTGCTGTTGTTCCCGTAATACCAAGATTCTCCTGAATAACGTGAATTGCTTCATATACATCATTCAGATTGCTGATATCGTACTTAACCCCAGTAATCTTTTCAGCATCTGACAGAAGGCGCTCCATCTCCGTCTTGGTGCCACCATAGCCAAGCTTTAAGTTGTCCAGCATCGTATAGTTCTGCTTGGCGAATCCTTGGTATGCATTTTTGATGTCTTCCATGTTGGAACCCATCTTATTTGCATTGTCAGACATGTCTATCATAGCCATATCCGCAACGCGCGCAGCTTCTTTCGTATCTCCTGCTACGCTCTGCAGAAGAGATGCTGAAAAGCTCGTTACATTCTGCATGTAATCATTTGCAGACATTCCGGCTGTCTCGAATGCTCGGTTCGCATTATCAATAACTGTCTGGGCGCTATCCTTGAACAGTGTCTCTATACCGCCCACATTCTGCTCTAGACTCGCAACTGACGTGAGTGACGCCTTTGTAAGACCTGCGAACGCCACTGATGCAGCTCCAACTGCAACACCTACGGCTTTCATTCCAGTCTTTGCAATGCTGCTTAGCTTTTTTACACCCGCATTAAAACCGCTCTCACCAATTTCTGTATCAAATTTCAAACTACCATCGTAAGCCATGCTATCAGTCCTTTCTGATTGGCACGGCTCACAGGCTCACAAGCGCTCTATATCTTTATTTCTATTTCTTTTCCACATTCCTTGCAAAGTAGATACACGCCATTGCTTTTTGCTGCGTTATCATAAATTGCAAGCTTTTTTCCACAATTTGGGCAGTGATACCACTCTCTTTTCGTCGGGAAATTTACAACATATTTCTCTTTCATCATGAAAATGCGTCTCCAATTTCAAAATCACTCATATACTTCCTTTTCTTCTTAAGCTGGATTCTATCTTGGATACGCTTCACTCGCTTCCGCTCATCCTTATCCTTTATATCGCTGAGATTCATCGTGCGATACATCATCCTTTGCTTGATTTCTGTAGATTCCGGAAGCCAATCAAACAGTGTCTGGAACTTCCACCAATGCATATATCCAATTGTTTGCAGATCAATCCCGTAGCATTCCCGGAACGCACTATAGATACAACCGGCATCCTCACTATAAGAAAATGCCGGTGTTATATTTTTAGATTCGCAATCGCCTGCACCTGACTGGCGCAATCCTGATCCAATCAGAAAATCGCCAAGCGCATTGATTGCAGACTCCAACTCTTCCGGAACGTCTCCCGTATACCACATAAGCAGAAGTCTGACCTTTACCACATCAGGAACGCTGTCATCGTCTACCAGCTCTGCCAGACGAATCCATTCACGGAAATCAGTGATTACCGGATATCTCTTACCGGATATCTCCACATAATCAGGAAGCGTATCGTATAACACATTGATCATTACTGCCTCCAGTTCTGATTCTTACCATTCTTTGTATTCTGTTTGTTATAATACCTTCTCTGCTGCCGATTTCCTGTTTTGGGGATATAATTTCCGTATTGACTATCCATCCCTTTGACATCGCTTTTGATAAATTCCTCAAGAGCATCCGCCGCATCCATAAAAGGTTTTAAACTCATTTTCCCTTCACTGATTACGTCTGAAGCTCCGTGTCCAAACAGAATATCAAAAAAATTGCTGAAACATCTAACCTGGGCGCGAATGATATCGCTTTTCTTTCCGGTGTTCGGCACACTACGAAAATCTGCATTCAGCTGATTTTGTGCTTCTTCCAGCGCATCATAAAAATCTGCATCCATCAAATCAACTTCTGTTTCGAAGTTTCTAAATTTCCAAAGGCTCATAGGCTCACATCCTCTCTACTACCTTGTTTTGATCGTAGCTGTTTTTCCATCTGCACTCACGGTTGCTTTTACAACTTCCATGTCAGACTTTGATTTAAACGATCCACTGTATACGAGGGCGTCTGTACCATCTCCATCTGTATCTGGAATAACAGCATAGGTTCTTTTTCTTGCTACATATCCTGCAGTCTCATCTCCGTCGAAAAGGTCAACAATAAGGATATCAACAAGTGCGTCACTTCCGGTCAATTCTCCATCGTGAATCTTTGCAATTTTTTCATGTACCGGAGTGTTTGTGTATCTGTCAAACGAGTAATCCGTAGCTGGAGCATATCCAACCACGTCTGTATCCTCTGTTACCTTATCCACATACTGTCTGCTGTACTCGGTGGGATTTTTCCCATTTGACATGGATGTGAAGTTCGTCATACGCTCATACTTTGGCGTAGATCCTGTTGTATCCGTGTTCATAAAAGCAAGTCTCTGATGACGACCAACAATCTTTGCAACTGTATCTGCCATTTTTATACCTCCTGTGTATAAATCAAGCGACACTCAATACGATACCTGGCATTTTCTCCATCCACATCGTACAAGTAACCGCTGTTCATAGTTTCGATTCTAACCGGGCTTTTCCCGGCTTCTAATGCCGGAAGCTCACCCGCGAAGCTTTTGGATTCTAACCATTCATCAAGCTGTTGGTAGAATCCACTGTTTTCAATGTTAATTCTCGCATCCTGATCATATTCTTCCTTGCTCGTAAACGCGAACTGGAACTGCTTCTTCGATCCTCCATCCACATATTTCTGGATGACCGGATCACACGGGAGAGGATCGATAGAATATTCCATCGCATCCCCCAGATAGTCCACGTTTACGCGCCAGTCCTGCATAAACGGGCATGTTGTGATAAATGTTCGGATGCTGTCAATGAGATTGGACATATTTAGCTGCTCCTTTCAGAATGGACTCCTTATGCCGGTTCTTCATACGTTCGAACCAGTAAGATTTTTCCTTGTGCTCGTAATATTGCCTGCGGGCATACGGAGCAATCTGGTTAATTTCTCCGCTTCCGATTACCGTTCCTAGCGTCGCAGACTTAATCAAGACACCGGTTCTTCTAGGAGTCTCAGGGTTCATCCGGCGAATACACTCGGAATCCACAAATTCCTGCGCATTGGCGAATCCCTTCTCTTTATCGGGCGCAAATCCTTCATTCCATTCAAGTCTCGCTGTGACCCTTCCGCCCTTGCTGGCCTGCGTGTATACCGTTCCTCTTGGAGTTTCAATCTTGAACTGTTTCTTTCCTTTTGCCACTACACGCCCACCACCTTAATATGCGGATTACCGCCGAATGTATTGTAATTTGCAGACGTAACACGTACCTTTTCAAGTCCGTCAAGGTCCTTCACCGTCTGCGGTGCGATGTCGCACATTCCCTTTACGATGTAATCATCCTTTTTCACAGATACCGAAATATCCGGAATCCGGATTGTGATCACATCTTGGTTTTTACGACCTTCTGCTGTAATGGAAGACTGCTCGCTCTTGAACCACCATGCATCTGGCACATATGCGCGAGTCCATTTGTCCGTTTTACTTTCCGAATCATATGCTCTGTTATAAACCGTTACATCCGTGTTCGTAATCATGCTTCATCAACTCCAAACTCCATAAGACCTGTGCTTCCGAGATACACATATGCTACACCGTAAAGCTGTCCGGAAACGCTGTCTTTCGTGTCATATGATACAGAGTATCCATCTGTGCTTTCAGACGTCTTACCGTCCCTTTTCCCATCTGCATACATAATCTCTGCCATTTCACATATCGCACATTTTGCTTTGTTCTCCCACTCAGATCCAGTCCAATCATCCGGCATTCTTCCAAAAGTGTAGTGCTCTAATCTGCTTACAGCTTTCATTTCAAGCCGCTGCCATGCAGATTCAGGGACGTTTCCGCCCCCGTAAGTTTCCATATAAAAACCATAATCTACATGCATAGGATCACCTCACTACGCAGCAGCTGCTGTGTGAACGTAGATACCTAATTTCTTATTGTCTTTCGCTTCTGCGATTCCGACAGTTCTGTAGCCGAACTTCCATGCATCTGCATCCTGGTTTGCTTCTGGTGTGATAATCTTAGATACAACATGCTTCTGGTTCTGGATAGCTGCGTTTTTGTCTACAATGAGGAAATCAACTGCCTTTCCACCAGTTGTTGCAAAACCGCCAGCTCCGGTAGCAGTAAGCGTTACTTTATCGAAGAAACGTCCAGCCGGTACCTTAATCACTCCAGCCCATCCTTCCATTACTTTCTTGGATGCTGTAGTGTCCAGATCTTCAATCAATCCCGCAAGTGTTGCAGAAATGAACAGGTAGCATGTCTCCGGTTTTGCTTCTGCGTTCTCGATTGCAGTTTTTCCTTTTCTAATGGCTGCGATACCTGCTTTACCATCTGCGATAGCTTCAGCCACAGCCTGACCTGTCGGAGCGAATCCAGCATACTTAGCCAGTCTCCATGCATCCAGCTCCGGAACTACCTGTGTGCGGAGAAATTCTCCTGAAAGGCGTCCAAAAGCCACACCCGCAGATTCAATGTTATCCATTGCATCCACGGTGAACATACGACCACGATCGTAATCACATTTTTTGGTTTCGTACTCCAGCGTTACATCTCCAGCAACGTAGCCTGACTGCTTATTGTAATTCGCAAGTCCGCTCATGGTCATCTTCGGAATCAGAATCTCATTTGCGTTTGCTCCCTCTTTTACAAGCTCGTTAGGCCCATCGAGAACCGCTGTTAAAGATGCCAGTTTGTATACCTCATCCAGCATCGCGGAATATGCTTTTCTTAATGCAATTGTATTTGCCATAATCACTTACCTCTTTTCTTATTTGCTCTGCTCCGGAAGTCCCATTGCCGCACGGATCGAAGCCATAGAGTCTTTTCCAAGCTCTTCGCCACCTCCGCCAGTCGGTCCTACCGGATTGTTAAATGGTTCGTTTGCTCCAAATAAATATGCATCGGATTTCTTTGCGTCTTCCAATGCTTTCTTAATGTCCTCAGTCTGGTCCTTTGATGCTTTCAGCGCATCGATGTCAAGCAGTGCCATAATTGCCTTTGCATTACGTCCACCCGCATCCTTGATGGATGTCGTAAGCGAATCAGTGAAGAGTCTGTCCGCTTCCTTTGCAGCATACTCATCATCCTTTGCTTTCAGATCGCCCTGCAGCTTCGTGATCTGTCCCTTCAGGTCATTCACATCTACGCCATCAAACTCTTTCAGCTGAGCATTGACTGTATCAAGCTGACCTTTGTAGTTGTCGCGTTCGCCCTCCGCCTTTGTGGTCTTCGCTTTCTCTGCAGCGACGTCCTTACCGTTTTCAGCCATGATCTTGTCAATGGCATCCTGTTCCAATCCGAGTCCTTTTAAAAATTCTGTTTTCATGTTCCTACTCCTTTCGTCTTAGGTTGTTTTAGGCGTGTAACCATCCGCCACGAATCGACTGTTTAAGGTCTGATCAACTGACCAATTATTTGCATAAAAATAAGACGCATCACCCAGCGCCTCAATGGGAGATATATGGATCACCGCCTCTCTACGGACAATCTCTTGCCATCGAACAGTATCTTGTCTCCGATTTCTGCAACATCTTCACCGATTCTCACCCCTTTCAGCGTTTCGTGTCCATCTATGATTCGGTACACGAATTTTATAGTTGTATAGTTAATGCGGACAGTCAGCCACTCAGGAGCCAACATGTCCGCATCTCTTGTTACTGTATATGATTTCATAATAATTACCTAAAAATAGATATAAAAATACCACTCACTCCGAAGAATGGGTGGTATCTAATAATTATGCCATTTACATTTCCTGCATATTTCTTTCCAGTTGCTTTTTCTCTTGTACTTGTTTGGAAGCGATTCCTCTGTAATCATTTCATCAACAACATCTCTGTTTTCAATGCATTCTATATCTTCTATGATATCATCTACTAATGGACATAAGATAGTATTACCTTCCATGATTTGTTAACACCTCCATAACTTTTTGTACTGTTTTTCCGAATTGCTCTGGTTTATATGCCGTTCTAATCTGGAGATTATTTCTATTCACATACACAACGCCATCGTGGCTGTAGTATCTTTCGAATCTACCTTTCCAAACCGTCTCTGAAAATTTGGCGTTCTCTATATATGATTTAGCTTCTTCCAATGTGACACTGTGATTCCGCTCTTTGTTAATATGATTGTCATCAAATGTAACTTTTGACAGATCTATCTTATACGGCTTCATGTTAATTTTTCCTTGGAGACCAGCTTCTCTTAATTCTGATTTTATTATACTATTTTCCTTTTCTTTTTCAAGTATGTACTTGGCATATTTCTTGCTTTCGGGTGCTACTCTTCCTCTCATGTCCAAATAAATCCGCTCCCGCTCCTGCTTAAGTCCCATCTTCTTCGAGAATCTTGCATACTCATCTAACTGACCTTGGTACTTACATCGAGCCAACATCACATCATCCGAATCAGCTCCACCCTCTTTCAAGAGCTGCACCTTCTGACGTTGCGCCCTCATGGCTGTCTCCATCTGTCTCTGGCGCTGCTTTGCTTCGTATACGGTATATTCTTTACCTCGAAACTCTTTCGGCGTATTCTCTTCACGATTCTTATCTTCCAACCACTTATCCGTCCAGTTACGTTCGGATATTCCAGGAAAGAACGGATAATATTCATGATAGCAGTTCGCGCCGAGAAGACCGGTCACAGTACCCAGTCCACATACTGAATACAATTGCTCCTTTGACCAGACACGTCCTTGCCATTCTGCATGAGATGGGCGTGCTCCAGAGTGCCATGCAACCTCAAAATAATCTGTTCCGAGCTTTTCAGCGTTCATGTCGGAGATCTTTCCGGTAAGCTGTGATATTCCCGTCATTACCGCCTTTCTGGCAGCCACGTCTACTCTGCTGGAATAACCGGATGCATAATCAATCGTCCGAAGTCCGCTATTGGTCAGCTGTGTCACTACTCGCCGGAGGACGCTGTTATAATCAAAGGCTCCGGAAACAATATCAAGGCATGCTGCATCGAGATATTTTCCGTATACCTGAGAGAGTGGAGTCATAACTCGGTTTCCATTTCCGTAATCCAGATAGAACCCAAGAGACTGCGTGATATTCTCCAGATCCGCGCTACTTTGTCTGATCAGTGCATCCGTGATCTGCTGCAGCTCCTCATTCTCTTCAAATGGTATGTACTCGGCGTTAATCTGTTCATAGATGTCTTTGTTCCGGACATACTCCCAATCGATTACCTTATCGTACAGCTCAAACATTTCCGGATACGACTTGCTCAGCGCATCCTTGATCATGTTCTCAATATCTTCCGAAGAATATCCAAGAATACGCAACCGGTTTATCTGCCAGTCCGCAGTAGATGTAATCTTTCCGGTCTTCTGTATCCTTCGGATAATGTCCTGCATAATGCGTTCTTCCAGCTCGGAATAATTATCCGATATCTTACGGGATAACTGCTCTTTGTACTCTTGTCTCACTTACACCATATCTCCGTTCAACAATCTTCTTGCTTCATCTTTCTCGATTCCAATTGCTGTTGCTATAAGGTTTACAGCTTGTCCTTCTGTGAGTTCTCCAGAACTGAACTGGGACATAATTGCAATCAAGCTCTGTGTCTGTGCTCCGTTTAACTGTTTACCCTTGTACTTCTGCCCCACTGCCGTTCTTAGTAGTTGGCACCTTCACATCATCACCCAATACTGCATTCTGCTCCGGAAGATTAGCCTGCGCTGTCTCAATGTCCTCGTTGTACCACTTAGCACGGTACTCAGCCAGTGACATAACTCCCATGCTTACGTCCTGTCTGTCCTGAGACCGTTCCGCCTCTTCATCCGTCAGAATAGAGTCGTTGAATTTACAAGAGAACTCGTATCCGGAGGAATATGCATTGTTATAAAATGCAAGACCAACAGCAAATGCTTCCAGACACCTTTTAAGCATCTCCTGAATAGCCGATACTCTGTTGTACTTCCGAGACTTCGACGTCTTAATCTCGGCAGCAGTCTTTTCTACCTCGTTTACGTCCGACAGATCTCCATAAGCAAGACCAACTGTAAACTCAATCTCACGCTTATACTCTTCCAGACCTCTCTTATACGCTTCATCTCGCATCTCTGGTGAATACTCTTTTAGGAGTTCCTTGTCCTTACCGTCCTCGATGTTCAGACCGCGATACAGACGTTTGTTTAGTCTTGCCATCCCGAATCTTCCGGTTTTCGCATCCTTCTGTAGTGCTCTGTTGTCTACATGGATTGCACGTTCTCCAGATTCGTACTCCCAGTCCAGTCTGGCGCCCTGCCTATCCGCTTTCTGGATAAGCTCTGTCGCAGAATCAAATATAGAGACTCCACAACTCGAACCATCAACTGTATTTTTTAATGGATTCCGGTAATATCCAAAATCCATTTTAGTCATGCCGGGATAAACAACCGGTCCCGGATTGATTGACGCCCATTCTGTAACTTCATCAATTTTGCAGCTCTGCCCGATATCACTTTTATCCTGGGAGTGATAACACTTGTTTTCTATCGTTAGATTCCCATTTGTGAAATAATGCCGTTCAACCTTCGTGTAATAATCGGTTTCTCCGACTTTCTTCACGGTCAGAAATGCAACGTCAATCGGGTTACCATCATCGCCGAACTGCACCGGAATAAACTTATCTGCAGTAATAAATTCTGCATTCCCTCCAGGGAGAGGCCGTAGGCAAAAAGAACCGAGCCCAAGTCCAAACTGCAGATTCTCATTCAGCAGTAGCAGGTTCTTCTGATACATCTCATCCAATGTATCATTTGATAGGCTTGTTTCCATCTCAACAAGGACTGTGTCAGCGAACTCCCTGCATATTCCATGCTCAATCCGAAGAGACTTAATGGAATCGGTCAGCCATTCAGCTTCCCCGTTCATCATCTTCTTCCATTCATTGATGGCATCAATCATCGTCTGTGAAAGAGCAACGTCCTTGCCAATTATATTTTTTATTTTCGTATATCCGAACATTTCTGTTATCCTCCTCCACATTCTCTTAATTCCATCAAACATCTTCCGCCTCCTGTATCAAGTATTTCATGTCACGTTCTATCGTGTACTCGAATGCGTCCAGACTGTCAATGTCAGTGCTTCCATCGTCCAGACGCTCATCTTTATCTTTGACATCCTTGTTCCACACAGCATCTGAAAATGCTGTTTCCAATGACTCACAATCATCTGTAATAAAAAACCGCCCGGCTCCCATGAGTCTGACGGTACATCTGATTCTGTCTATAATTGTCTTTTTCTTTGCCGGTCGGACCGATATCCACGGGAAGCTTCGCTCCACTGCATTTCGGATGGAGTTTCCAAGAACTGTTTCTGCATTGTCCCAGAACACGGATTCGACATTGCAGTATTCGACATAATCTCCATGATTCACACATACTGCATACTGATCAATCACTTCCTGGATAAATTCACAGAACAGCTGATCCAGCTTGTTACTATCAATCTCTTCTGCTTCATCCTTTGCCATGATGCGCCGACTCTTAAGCACTATCACTTCCCGGTAATCATCCGTGTATCCTCTGGCAACAAAGGAGTGACCAGATTGATTTCCGCCGAAGTCAATTCCGAGCTCAATAGATGTGATATCCTCTTTCCGGAACTGCTTGCGCTCCGGATCCGGAAGAAGATCTTCCACAATATTACATCGGAACTCTTCCGGATTGTCTGCAAACCGTTTATATATTGCCCCCTCCGCTCTCTTCCATAGTCCGAGAATCAGACGATCATAATAGATCGTCCCTTCGTATTCCTTACAGAGCTGTTCCACAAACTCAGCTGGAAGGAATGGATTGTCGAAGATCGTGTATGTCTGCAGGTATATATCCAGCCTTACATCATCAATGAACTCTTTCAGCCAGTGTGTCGGATGCTCCGGGTTGCACGAACCATCGAAGCAACTATAGGGCTTATCGAGACGGGATTTCAACATCTGGAACACTTCTTTGTTCCATTTTGCAATCTCATCGCCGTAACAGTACTTGATGGATGCACCCTGAATCTTTGCTACCTGGCTGACCTTCTCGGCTCCAAGGCAATACACCTCTTCGCCACATATGATTGCCACATTCCGGTTGTTGATGGTCCCGATCAGCTTACTTGTGTAAATCTCACGCATTGGCTGCAGCACATTTCGTTCAATTGATTCCTTAGACACACCAAGAATAACATTCAGCCCAGGCTTCCCTGCTCTCTCCCGGATTCTGAACGGAATCACAAAAGCTGTATCCACAAAAGACTTCCCGGAACGTACCGCTCCGGATTTGATATTCCATCTATGAGTTGCGTTCACAATATATTCATTCTGTTTCTTGCTTAATTGCATTGTTCCGCACCTCTTTCAGGATGCTATCAAGTCTGTCTATTGCATCATGATTCTCATTTTCTCCTGTAATTGCTTCTTTTCTGGCTTTTATCTGATTAATTCTCGCTTTCTGCTCTTCTGTCGCAAGATCCCAGTTCTTATGCAGCAGATCTTCATACCGGTTAATCATGCCCTCAAGAGTCTTCTGAGCTCTTGCCTGAGCTGCCAGAAAGTTCGCCTGCTTATCCCAGGCTTGCTGCACTTCCCATTTTTCAGAGAATGTATCTCCGGAACTCTCTGCAATCTTTGTTGTTGTAACATCTTCTTGATCACGGACATACATGATCTTCTGCGCCCGGATAATAGCAGCATAAGCAATCTGTATCTGATCCCACAGGGCATCTAACGGATCTTCCGGCATCTCCCGAATAATGGATAATGTTTCCTCCGGAAGGTGCTTGGAAAAGAACCCGAACTTCTCAGCATGTTTATTTCCTGGTGGACCAGTTGCATTCTTGTTCCCTGGCTGTCCTCCCCGTTTTCTTTTTACGGGTACAACAGAGGGTGCACCCTCAACCTTAGAAGGTGCACCCCGTTCTTTCTTGAGCTTTGACCAGCCGTAACGCTTGATCCAGCTCTTTATTGTATTCAAACTGGTGTCATACTTCTCAGACAATTTCTTCGGAGAGACACCTGATAGATAATCATTTTTTATCTGCTCCTTTACATCTGACACGTCACCACCTCTCTCTTTCCTGTTTTATTGCATAATAAAAGCACCCCGGAGGGTGCCTAAAAATCAATATCTATGTCATTCTTTTAAATCATCGCTTTACTAATTGTTATTACTATTTTGAGTAATCGTAAGATAACCCGCTTCTATTAATCACTGAGCCACTGCCTCCGTACCGTCGCTCTCATTAGCAACATTAACTGCATACTCAGTTAAAATAGCACATAATAAGTTCATCGCTTCTTTATTCGTCTTATGAATCAAGCCATAAAGAACAGTTTTTTCATATTCGTTTTTTAAAAGCTCTTTTTCATGTTCCCATTCCTTTCCTCCATGATGCTCTATTTCGAACGAAACATTGTTTAATTCCTGAACCAAAATACTATCTAGTTTTCTTTGCCACTTTTGTATATCCGATGCAAGCAATAAACCAAAGGGATACAAATCATTTTCGGTATATTTCAAATACTTAAGGAATTTCATAAATTGCATAATATATTTTTCTGCATATAATAAATACGCAGACACTTTGCAACTCAAGTAATCATCTATCGTTGCCCTCGCCTTATTGATTTCGTTTGCAAATGCCTTAAAGTTTTCCATATTTTCCATTATAGACATATACACAATCTCACTTTCCCCTTGGAAAAGCTCCGGGTGCGTTATATTTGCAAATTCAATAACATTTGCCATTTGTTCTATTCTCTTTACTTCTTTTGCCGCTTCAATACGTTGCTTTGCCAATTCTGCATTAAGCTCTATTTTTTTCTGTTTTTTCAATCCCCAATTAGGGAAAATTGATTTTACCACTGCAACAGCTCCTCCACTACCAATCACAATTGTTGCAATCCCTAATATTTGCTGTACCTTCATATTTTTCCTCCGTACATACAAAATCCTACCCTCATAATATCTCAAAATGTGACATTATGCAACGAAAAGAACGGCCTGTTGCCAAGCCGTCCCTTCTAGGTTTTATGTATTTTGAGGAAATTGAAAAATTGGAAATCGTCTTTCCGTTCGTCTTTCGACGATATCATAATATCACATGTACTACTGACATTCACCGACATCTTTTTCCGGAAGCTGGAAATGAGCCAATGCTTTTCCGTGGATCCTGTGAATCTGCCTCTCAGAATAACTCATGGTTTCTGCAATCTCATACCACTCCATACCCTTGATATACCGGTAGAACAATACATCATCCTCATTCCTTGATCTAAGCTTCTTGATTCTCCTTGCAATGTCCTGATACGCCATAATCCCCAGTCCACGTTCTCTCTTGAGTTCATCAATCAATCCCTGGATACGTGCCACCTCTCCGGACAGATCTCCCTGCCCTCCGGATCCATGAGTCATGCCGTCATAATTAATCGCCTTCGCGGACATCATCATTTCACGTAGCTCCTTGATTTCTTCCGAGATCCGGTTGACCCTTCTCACATGATCCTTATAGCTCCGGAGGTATTCCTTCTTCTGTTCGTTCTCTGTTTTCACTTCCTGCTCCATGTCCTATCTCCTCCCCCTGTATCAATCTTGTTCCTTTTCGCCTTCTGCCTTGCCAAATATCCCAATATGCTGTAGCATGCCGGTGTCCGGAAGCGTCTGCTTGCTTCTTCCGTTGGTGGCTTTTCTGCCATCTGGTCACGGTCTGATATGGCATCGAGGCGCTGGCATTTACTGTCGCTCATCATCCTCAGCTCCTTCGTCGTTTTGTCTGTTCTCTTACCTCCACACTTTTCTGTAGCATTCTCGATGAAAAAATATTTCAGTTTTTCTCTTTGTCTTCACATACTCAACACCTTTAAGATCTTCGTCCTCCCGGATGACTTCATTGCATCCTGGGCAAATAACTGGTGTCTTATGGTTCTCAACCCATTTTTCTATAATGCTTTTTTTCTTTGCCTCGCTTAAGTGCATCACTTCACACCTCCTGTCGTATCTTCCGGATCCTTGCTTTCAGACTCTCCATGACCCGGTTCTGCACATCGTCCTTCTTCTCCAGAGCCAGCATAACGTCCTCGTCTCTCGTCCCGCTGCTCACCAGATGATGGATAATTACTTTTTCCTCCTGCCCCTGCCTGTGCAATCGTTTATTCGCCTGGGTGTATAGTTCATAGTTCCAGGTCAGCCCGAACCAGATCACATGGTTCCCGCCCTGCTGCAGGTTCAATCCGTAAGCACTGCTTGCCGGGTGTGTCAGCAGCACATCGACCTCATGCCGGTTCCACGCATCCTCGTCTTCTGTCGTGTGCAGCTCTCTCACCCGGAGTTTTAATTTTTCCAATGCCTTCATGATCCGTATCCGGTCATGCTGAAAATTATAAAACACCAGAACCGATTTTCCCTGCAGGCTCTCGATCAGCTCCAGAAAAGCCTCGATCTTACAGCTGTGGATTTCATGTACCTCGTGGTCCTCATCGTAGATTGCACCATTCGACAGCTGTAACAATTTATTACTCAAAGCGGCTGCACTGGTCACACTGATCTCATCCTCGTCTTCCGGAAGTGCAAGGACCATTTTTCTTTCCAGCTCCATGTATGCTTTTTCGGCTTTTGGATCCAGTGTAACCGGTACCTGATGGTAAATGATGTCCGGAAGCTGTAAATAATCCTCAGCCTTCATGCTGATACAGATGTCCGATATCTTAGACAGAATACTTTCTTCGGTCCCCGGTTTTGCTTTGTAGTTATACACGATATTCTGTCCCCGGTCTCCCGGGTCGAAATATCGTTCCCGGAACTGCGTGTATCGTTTTCCAAGCCTTTCGCCTCCGTCCAGTAAGAATATCTGGCTCCAAAGGTCTTCCAGTCCGTTCGGTGATGGTGTACCGGTCAGCTCCACCATGCGGTCGATGTGGCTCCCCATGCTTGCCAATGCTTTGAACCGTTTCGCCTTATGGCTCTTGAACGATGAGGACTCGTCCACAATCACCATATCAAACGGCCATGACTGCTTGTAATAATCCACCAGCCAGCATACATTTTCCCGGTTGATGATATAAATATCTGCCGGTGTATTTAACGCCCGGATCCTTTTTGCCTGGCTCCCAAGTACCTGTGATACCCGAAGCATTTTGGTGTGCTCCCATTTATCCTTTTCCTTCGTCCAGGTTCCCTCTGCTACTTTCTTCGGTGCGATCACCAAGACCTTTCTGACCTGAAAGCGGTTATATTTTAATTCCTTGACTGCTGTCAGTGTCGTGATTGTTTTTCCAAGTCCCATGTCCAGGAACAGGCCAATCTTATGTATCTCAATGATTTTCTGAATGCAGTGCGCTTGGTATGCATGTGGTCTAAATTCCATTTTGTATCTCCTCCAAAAATCTCTTCACGTCTTCCAGACCATACAGGACCCGGACGTCTTGTCCTAAATCCTTAAGCTTCTTGATCTGTACGTTCTGCAGACTGGATAATCTTCCGGTCTCCGTTTTCAGTTCTACAAACACCGGTGATATTCCCGGAAGTACCACGATCCTGTCCGGCACCCCATCGTTTCCGGGGCTCACGAACTTATACGCCCTGCCTCCCAGTTTCCGTACACCGTCCACCAGTTTCTTTTCAATTTCCCGCTCCAGCATTTTGCAACCCTCCCGTTACTGTTCCTCGCGTACGCACGTATATGTACCCCTGTATTATGTACGTTATGTACGCCATATATATTTTTTATTATTTATTTCTACTCTCATATATAAAATATGGCAACATTGGCAACATAATATAGAAAAGCCTTTATTTTCAGTGGTTTCCCCGTTTCCAAATCCGTTGCACTTTTAAATTTTCTTTTTCAACATTGGCAACATGCTTATTTTTCGTCCGTTGCCATGTTGCCATTCAGTTGCCGTTATTTTTCTACTATGTCAACATTTGTGGCAACGCGTTCAAACCCTTTTTGGATCCCGTGAGGGCCATATCTCCGCTTTGACCGATTCGGTTTCCATCCTTTCAGACTGGATAAAATCTGATTGATTTCCCGGCTGTCCATGCGTTTCATGTACTTTGCCTCACCCCCAAAGCACTCGGTCCATATCTCCAGGGCGCACACTTTATCCCTGTCCACAAGCTCTATTTTGTCGTCTAAACGCAGATTCCCATTCCAATACAGGCGTCTCTGGAACAGGTCTAGAGAATCCCAGTTCGATGGTATTTTTCGTTTCAGGAATTCACGGATAATCCCTTCCTTCCCGGAAGACTCCCTGTGGCTCTCCTGCATCTCTACAGCCATTTCTTCCTCTTCTCTGGACATATATAAGGGCTCTCCCATTTTCCAGTGCATGTAGGCCTCTGCCCATATCTGATCCACTTCCTGCGGCAGTTCGTTCCACACGGATTTCTTTGCCTGGTGCACCCCGACATCCACCGGCCAGAACCGGCGGTTTCCAGTCATATCTTTCAAAAACTCTTCCTCATTGCTCGTGCCGAAGAACACACACCGTCTAGGATATTTATTCGTTCTGCGCCCGTAAGCAGCGCGGTAGATGTCGTCCGTCTTACTTAAGAACTGCTTGACCGCATTTGTCTCTTGCTTGGTCATGGCCGTCAGTTCCCCGACCTCATTGATCCACGTTCCCTGTATCAGCTCCGCGGCTTCCTTACCTTCGAAACTGGTCAAGGAATCCGAGAACCATTCCTTTCCAAGAATACTTAAGAATGTACTCTTTCCAATTCCCTGCGGTCCTGTAAAGATTGGCATGTAATCATATTTCACTGCACCAACTATGGCTCTTGCGACTGCAGCACACAAGGATTTCCTCATGACTGCATGCGTATAAATGTTATCTTCTGCGCCCAGATAATCCGAAAGCAAAGTGTCGATGCGCTTTTTTCCGTCCCAGGTCAGTCCTTTTAAATACTCTTTTACATCATTGATCTTGTTCTGGCTGCTCACGATCAGAAGGGCGCTGTCCAGCTTGTCCCTTCCGGTAATCCCATAGAACAGCTCCATGTAGTTATAGAATCCCGCATCGTCTTCATCTTTCCATCTGCGCTTTCCTTCCTCTTTGCTCCACGGCACTTTGCCGAGGATAAGTCCACAGTTGGCAAATTCATCCGTCACGATCTTCCCTTTTAACAGCGGGTCATTTTCCAGTACTAGTACTACATTATTGATGGTCTTGGCTATTTTTCCATTCCCATCTCTTGTAAGCCGATCCAGCCACGCGAGGTCCAGTTCTTCCGGCTGTTCTACCTGTTCATAGGAATTCTGTGCCTTTTCAAATGTTTCCTTTGCGAGCAATGCGGATACCGCTTTATCGTTGCTTGCAAGCTTTGTCATGGCCATAAAGGACGGCAGTTTACTGTTCGGTGTTCCTTCTTTCGCCTCCTGGTCCAGGTCTCCGAATTTATGCAGCCGTATCAGGTCAAACGCATTGACCAGTAATCCGGAGCATGGGTCTGTTGCATGGTGGCTGTATAAGAATATGTCGCCGTCATAAACGATAGCACCGCCAATGGTAGAACCGCCTGTGTAAGTGTATCTGCCCTCCATGACCGTAGGCTCATACATTCCCGGAATGAACTTCTCCATTGCCTGAGTGATGCTGTAGGTCCTGCAGAATGCTCCGATGATTCCCTTCTTTTCTGTCGGGTCTTCCTGCTTTGCAAGTCTGCGTCTTTCCACAGCATCTGTTCCCGGTACCTGTGGCCATTGTGAGATATCCGTCCAGTCTCCATACATCCCAAGGAGCCCTTCCAGACTGCAGAACGGACGGTCATATACCTCACAGACATACTCACTGTCTCTGCAGCAGCTCGGCCAGTACATCAGTCTTGCCACGTCAAATGTCGTCGGATCACAGAATTCGATTCCGATCAGGGACGCAAGCTTTCTTGCTGCAGGCTCATATTCATCTGCAGTTGCTGTTCTGTCTAAAGGTACAATAACTCTTAACCTCGGCTTGTACCCACAATGCTTTCTGGTACTGTAAATGGCTGCATTACAGCCTAACCCTGCCACGCGCTTCAGAATATCCTCGGTCCTTCCTGCCGGAATATTGTCCAGGTCCAGTGTCATAAGGTCTCTCCCTTCTACATAAGCTGCCTTTCTTATATCTCCGGCAAATACTCCTCCTACAAAACCGCCCACGTCCTTTAGCTCGTCCTGTTTCACTTTTGCGTAGCTTAAATACTCTTCCAGCGTTTCTGTACTGCGTACCGGTGTCTTTAATTTCTCCACGAACTCTGCCCATGTAAGCTCTGTTCTCGGCCAGTGTTTAGTTTTTCGTGTTCCTGCCATACTGATCAGCAGCATTCTGTTATTTTCCACCTTCCGGCCTCCTAGTCTTTCATATAATAGTTACTTTCAAATCCTGCACCTTTTAATATCAATCCCGGTGCCCATGGTATCGGTTCCGCCATCAGATCACAGATCTCTTCGACTGTCGTATCCATCGGCGCATCGATGATGACCTCATCATGCACATGGAATACGACCTGTAATCCCTTTGCGTCAATTCTTCTTAAAGTCTCTGCCAGACAGTCCCTTGCAATCGCCTGCACAATGTTTTCCGTCATTTTTCCACCATAGGTAGAGGTCACTTCCCATTTTCTCGTCTGCTGTCCGACCGTATAGTAATGGATTGCCATCTTCCCGAACTGATTCTCTTTGAGGAACGGTCTCGGGTAATATAACTTCCGCCCGCTCGGGAGCTGAACGGTCAGAAAATTCTGCCCATATACGATATCGCTCTCAAGATTAAAAATGAGATTGTAGATTGCCTGTGGCTGAGCAGTCTGCATAGCTGCAAGAGCTGCCTCTTCGACTGCATACCACAAGTCACGGATCCGCGGGTTCGCACTTCTCCATCTTTGGACAATATCCGGAAGTTCCTCTTCTGATAATCCCATATTTAGCGCGCCCATTGCAATCAGTGCGTTAGAGCCTCCCTGGTATCCCAGTGCAAGGGTCGCTACCTTTCCTTTCTGTCTGAGAGCGTATTCAGGGTTCCCTTTTGCAATCTTTTCAATAGGTACATGGAACATCTGAGATGCAGTAGCCTCGTAGATCTTCCCGTGGGTGGCAAATACCTCATTGACCCATGTCTCTCCTGCCAGCCAGGCTATGACTCTGGCTTCAATCGCAGAAAAGTCCGCGACCACGAATTTATTTCCTTCTGATGGGATAAACGCTGTCCGAATAAGCTGTGACAATGTATCTGGCACGTTCCCGTATAAGAGCTTGATTCCGTCATAGTTCTGAGCCTTTACAAGTTTTCTTGCATAATCCAGGGACTTGATATAGTTTCTCGGAAGGTTCTGCATCTGCACCAATCGTCCCGCCCATCGTCCTGTCCGGTTCGCGCCATAATACTGTGTAAGTCCTCGCACTCTGTCATCGTTTCCTTTCGCTACGTCCATAGCCACATACTTTTTGATTGACGTCTTTCCAAGCTGCTGCCTAATTTCCAGCGCCCGTCTCACATTGTCCGGAAGATCATCAGCTAACTTTTCTGTTACAGTTGCCTTCTGCAGGTTGTCCATTTCCACCCCGTGTTTATGGATCCAGTCCAGTAACTGTGTGGAGCTATTCGGGTTATCCAGTCCCGTTATTTCTTTCGCTTCAGCCTCAAGAAGAATTGTACTTTGCTCATTGACCTGTAAAGCACCCCGGATCAGTTCTGAATCCACCTTTACCCCAAAAGCGTTCATGCGGATATCCATCTGCCATAATTTTTCTTCTTCGTCCGGTACTGGAAATGCATCCAGTCTTGCCAGAATAGCACTCTCTGTCACAACGTCTTGCCGGCAGTATTCTTTGAATAACTCCCATTTTTCCGGTGCATGCTTCGGCAGGTTCCATGAGCGATTTCCATTGCTCTTCGTCGGTTTGCAAGGTACACAAAAATACCGGATCAGGGCTTTTCCAGTTGCAAGTTTTCTTTTGTCTTGCGGAAGTCCGATTGCTTTTCCAGTAGCGTCCAGTCCTGCAGTATATCCGCAATAGAGCCCGTGGATCATGGTACATCTCCACTGCGCAAGAGGTGTCTTATAACCGGCGTGATTCAGACAGTACCATTCGAATGCTGCATTATACGCATGTTTTACAATACGTGGATTTTTCAAATCCTCCGCTATTGTTTCTGGTATCGTCTCCCCCTGTGCAAGGTCTATGATCTGAACCTCTTCGTTGTCATATCTATACGCGAACAGAAGGATCTCAAAATCATTAGACTGTGCATACCGGTATAATCCAGCCTTTCCAATATCAACACTGCTTTTTGTTTCGATATCTATACTTAAGTGTCTCATCATGTTCTCCTTCTGATAGCTGAAGAGGGCGATACGCCCTCTCCCTTATTACATTGGTAAGCCCGTGATCGGATTGATTCTCTGTGCGCTGCCAGCAACAGGCTGTGATGCTCCTGTAACTGGCTGAGCGTTTGTCGCGCCTGTTCCGAATACTGCAGATGCTTTCGGCATGCTTCCTCCAAGTACCTCTCCGTCTTCCAGTTTCTGTACCGGTCCCAGTCCACAGCCGATTCCTTTCTTTCCTCCGAACATATACGGAAAAAAAGTCACATTGACACGCCCGTACATTCCGCTGTATACCTCAGACTGATTAATGATCGGGTTTCCCATTGCGTCTACGATTTCCGGCGGATAATCTGCTTTTGCTGATGCTGTAAATACCCAGTGTCCTTTACACTCTGGTCCAAATGCCATTCCATCAGATGGTCTCACTCCGTCTCCATCATAGACAGGAGTCGAAACGATTGGCGGGCAGACTCCGTTCCATTTTTCAGAAATGCCCTTCTGCTTCGCAGCTTCAATGGCTGCATCGATTCTCGCTTTGGTATCCACATCACTCTTCGGAACCAGGATCGTTACCTGATACTTTTCTTCCTGCCCCGGCTGATATGCATAAGGCTTATATAAATGTACAAATGAAAATCTTGCTCTTCCTGTTGTTACGTTACATAAATTATCCGTGTTAGTTTTCCTCCTTAAATGCCTGTTCGGCTGTCACTCTGTTCGTAATTGCTTCTCTCTTATCCGATTCTTTCACCAGTGTCGGCTTTCCTGGTCTCTTCTCAATAAATTCTCCGACTGCTTCCTGGAATTCTTTCTTTCCGACCATTTTTTCCACCTGTGCAAGAGTCAGCGGTTTCTTTTCATACAGCATCTCTTCCGGGGATACTCCTGTGCTGATCAGCTTCTCAAACGCGTCGTCCATGTTCGTCCAGTCTCTTGTGCTTCTTCCCTCTACTGCCTTCCATCCGGGAACTTCTTTTCCTGCAAGACATTCACTTAACGCCCACTCCTGCAGATCTTTCTGATACTTAACGACGTCCTGTAATTCCAAAAGTCTTTTTCCTGCCTCTTCAACGCTGATCAGTGGTGGCAGTTCGCCAATATCGAAAGCCTTCTTCACGTTATAATCAGATCTCGCCCTGCACTGCGCCTTTGCACGGCAGAACCGGCACGCTTTCTCGTCCGGATGATATTCCCCTTTTCCTTCAATAGCGAGTGCTGCCTTTTCTTTGACCTCTTCACCGAAGTCCAACAGCTCCTCTCGTGAGCAGGACCATTCCGATACGTGGTCGATACGCGGCTGTATGATTGTCATCTGGATATTTGTTATCGGATACAGCATCTTGTAGGTGTTATAAGCGCCCAGTGCATACAGCATCATCTGTGGATTATGTTCTGCATCTACCTGTACTCCTTTTCCGTACTTGAAATCGAAGACGTGCACCGTATTGCCATACACCATTACACAGTCTGCAGTGCCAAATCCTTCCGGGATCCAAACACTTAAGTCTAACTTCTGCTCGATTGCAACATACGGCGCTGACGTCAGATTGAGGGCTGTGACCTTCAAGTACTCTAAGTATTCATCAGTATACCGCTCCATCTCGTCCTTCCAGAGTTCATCTTTTTTCAGCTTATTGACACATGTCGTATATTTTCTCTTTCCAAAATCTGTAGTATAAAAATAATGCCGTACCTTTAACTCTGCCAGTTCATGCGCCAGCGTACCTTCTCTTGCTGCTTCCGAAGTAGAGTCCGGAAACTGTTCTTCCAGCTTTGCGCTTGGCGTGCACACCAGCCAACGGTGTGCACCTGACGCGCTTAAAAGCGCATGTGCTCTCCCTGCATGTCCCATTAGATATTTGCCCCCATTCCTCTAAGTGCTGTTGCAAAGTTCCCGTACATTTCTCTCGGGAGTGCCGGAAGCGCCTCCACGCCATAACTTGCAAGAAGTTCCTGCAGCTGATTCTGCATTCCTTTATCCATCAGTGTCATGGCTGCGTTTGCCAACTCGTCCAGCGAATATGTACGCTCCGTTGTCGGCACTGGAGACATTGCCGGCTGTGCCGGTGTGACCGGAACTGTCTGCTCTGCGGGAGTTGTCTGTACGAGTGTGGCTGGCGCCGGCTGTGCAACTGGTGTGACCGGTGCTGACTGTACAGGCGTAATCGGCGTCACGGGTGCTACTGGCGTAACAGGTATGCTCTGTGTTTGTGCGGGTACCTCTTTCTCTCCCAGGCTGACTGGGACTTTCTCAGTACCGAGAAATTTTTCTGCGAACTCCTTCATATCCTCAAAACTATCAAATGTAACTGTAATCTGTGCCATTATGCATTACCTCCTAATTTTTCAAGCCCTGCCTGGGCGATATTTATGAATTCTTCCTCTGTGAGGCTGATTCCCTTTGTCATCTTGGTATGGTCATCGGACCACCCTCTGATATCAAGCTTTGCTGGATTCCCATACCAACTGATCAGATTCAACTCCTTGTGATAGACATCTGATTTACTCTCTTTTTCTAATGTCAGGATATTCTCCTGGATTTCATAATTAGTTGCCGTCATTGTTCTCTTCTCCTTTTTTCAGCATCTTATTCTTCGGATTTCTCAACCGTCATTCCTATCTTCTCAAACACATCTAGTACAGTTGTTACAAGCTTACAAAGAGCTAAATCTTCTTGTTTGAATGGTTTTTCCCCATTTAAATGTTTCTCAATTCTAAATGTGATGGCAGCAGAAAAGTTAACAAATTCTACTTCTCTTTCAGGCGATATATCTTCAGGTAACACATCGGCCATTGCAAGACCAATATAAGCTCTGATATCCGCCACTGTAATTTCATATTTCTTCTCATCTGTCATTTGACTTATTTCTCCTATTTTCTTATAATGTAATTGACTTATTTTTCTTGAGCGCTTTAAGCTTGCCGGCTTTTGTGAGCGCTCATTTTTATTTTGCCAGTTCGAACAACTGCTTGATCTGCCCGACTGTCAGTACGGTATCCGATTGCAGTCCTACCACTATCCAGTCTCTAACTCTCATGGGCTTGTCCTCCTTTCCATCTTCTGTCCACCTCTTCCGGTGGTATTCCTAAATACGCTGCCAGCTGATACTTATTGATTTCATAAGAATTTTGTGTGTTGCCGGCTTCCTTGGCTGTAACTATAGTTCCAAACGTCCAGATACCTCGCTTAATTCGTTCACGGACCTTTTGAGGTCCACAGCCTATGACTCTGGCTGCTTGGCTGGAATTTAATATATCCTGCATCTACTCACCTCCCTGTTTCCTCTTACCAATGTGAATTGCACAATCCTTTATTTCAAATACTGTTGTTATTGGCACACCTCCTACATACTGTAAAGTCTGCCCCACCGGCTCTCTCATACATTTTCCGCATACCGGACAATAATTTGCTTCCTCTGCGAGTTCTGTAAAACACGCTGGACATAATCGTTGCATTCTACTCACCTCTCTTCTATTGCATCTTTCCTCAATCTCTCCTATACTTTAGATACAGGCACTGCCATGCCGAGTAATTATGAAAGGAGAATTTGATATGACTCATTTTTTGACTGCTCAAGTTTGCGCAAATGGGCATATGATTACACCGTCTGTAGAATTGAATCCTGAATTAAAACAAGATTATTGTTCAAAATGTGGTGCAAAAACTATTACCAATTGTCCTCATTGCAATGCTCCAATACGCGGTGAATTATACGACGATGATATCGCTATCATTGGTCCTCAACCCGTCGTAGATTCCTACTGTACTAACTGTGGAAATCCATATCCGTGGACTGAATCCGCTTTAGAAAGTACCGCTTTGCTTATACAAGAAGAGGAAGAATTATCAGAACAGTTAAAAGCCTCTCTTGTTGAATCTCTTCCAGACATTATCACCGAAACCCCACGGACTAATCTTGCCGTTGTTCGAGTAAAAAAATGTCTTGCAAGTGCTGGTAAATTCACTGCTGATGCGGTCCGTCAATTCGCTATCGATTTCGGTTGCGAACTTGTAAAAAAATCACTTGGACTTTAATAATCTATATAGTCTAAATCCTGGGCAACTCTCTTCACCACATGAGTAGTTGTCCTTTTTTAATACCCAACATTTACACCTCTCTTGAAGTTTCGCCCCACATATCGCACAGAAATTATCTTCTTGTACATCATTTGAACATTTCGGGCACTTCATTTTCTTCATCACCTCGCCTTATTCTTTTAGAAAATACTCAATGCTCACCCCGAAGTAATTCGCAAGCTTCTGTAGCTTATCGACCTTAGGATTGCTTCGTCCTCTTTTCCAATCTGATAAAACAGATTGAGGAATTCCGGTTTCTTTTGATACTGTGTAAGCTGTTTTGTTATTTTTAACTAATAACTCAGCAAATTTTTCGTACAAAATCACACCTCCTTATCTTGCTAGTACTATTGCAGATACTACGGAATTGTGATATACTCAGTTTGTCAGACGAAGTATTAACAATTCCGTAGTATGCAAAGGTTTTTATCGAATTTCCTTTGCATATCCATACTATACTATGCATTTCCGATAATGTCAATGTATATTTTCGGTTTTTCTTAGTATTGTCTGCGGTTTTATGAAAGGTAGACAAATTATGTATGAGATTTTTGAACAATTATTACAAAAATATGGTTTATCAGCTTATAAAGTTTCAAAAGAGACTGGCATTACCCAGTCCACATTAAGCGATTGGAAGCGCGGTCGAAGCACTCCCAAAACCGAGAATATGAAAAAAATTGCTGATTACTTTGGCGTAACTGTAGATTATTTAATGACAGGAAAAGACAACTTAAAGGAAAAAGCGCCAGAGTTGACAGCAAAAGACGAGCGCGACATTGCAAAAGACATGGAAAATATCCGCACAAAATTATTAAACGGCTCAGACGGTCCTCTCTCTTATGATGGAGAACCAATCCCAAAAGAAGATGCCGAATTACTTCTCGGACAAATCGAGCTGATGATGCGCCGACTGAAACCTATTAACAAGGAAAAATACAATCCGAATAAAAACAAGAAGTAGGTGTTAGGATTTGAAAGCACATGATGTTAAGCGATTAGTCGCTTACTACGTCAAAAAATACAATACAAGAAATCCTTTCGAACTAGCCAGTTATCTTGGTGTTGAAGTGCAAACAGGACAGCTAGGAGAAAGTTCCGGGTTCTACATGTTCCTTAAGAATCACAAGTGTGTCTTTTTGAATGAAGACTTAGAAGAACACGAGCGCACTCTTGTCATGGCTCACGAACTAGCTCATTCAATCATGCATCGAAAAGAGAACTGTTACTTCATAAGAAATAGAACGCTTATGCTGACTTCTAAGATTGAAATAGAAGCCAATACGTTCGCAGCGGAGCTATTGATACCAGACGAAATAATTATGGGGAATCCCGGATTAACCAAAGCTCAGATTGCATGCTTGGCTGGTTATGATGAAAGGATTATGGAATTTAAGAAATAAACGCTTTTGCGTTTATATAAAAACTTATTTAAACTTACTTATTTTCACTCTACTAAAGAAGGAGAAAGATATGGGAATTGGTGATATTTTTAAAACTGGACAATTCAAAAATGAAATTGAAGAACTAAAACAAGAAAATGCACGTTTACAGGGAGAGTTAAATCATGCGCAATCTTTACTCACACCAGAAATGCAAGATGCGCAAAAACTTCACGGACTTATAGACAAGCTCAACTCTCAAAAATCATCTTTGGAAAGCAACATAAAAGATATTGAAGCTGACATTTCGCGCCGTGTATCTAATATTGAGAATCTGGATAACGAGATAAGGAACCGCGAAAAACAGATTATAGATTTGGACGATGAAATTCTTGTTCAAGAGTTTGGATTGTACCGTCCACATTATAGCTTTGCAAATGCTCTTGACTATAAAGATAAATTGGCTGAGATACGTGCAAAGCAAAAGACTCTTATAAAAAATAAAGATGCTGTAACTGGAAATACAAATTGGCGGGTAAATGATAGCCTCTCTAAAGGACGGAAAATGGTTAATGACACGCAAAAGCTTTTACTTCGGGCATTTAACACCGAATGCGATGATCTTATATCTAACGTAAAATATACTAACTATGATGCATCGTTGAACCGAATTTACAAATCTGCAGAGTCTATTTCGAAGCTTGGAACAATTATGGATATTTCCATAAAACCTGCATATTTGAATTTAAAAGTTGAAGAACTTCGATTAGCATTTGAATATCAGCAAAAGAAACAGGAAGAAAAAGAAGCTCAAAAAGCTGCCCGTGCAGAACTTCGCGAAGCCGCCAGACTTCAAAAAGAAATTGAAGCTCAAAGGAAAAAGATTGAGAAAGAACAAACACACTATCAAACAGCTTATGAGCATATACTGAGACAATTGGAACAGTCTCCTGAGGACTCCGCTCTTTTGGCTAAGAAATCTGAACTCGAAAACCAGTTACAGGATATCGATAAAGCAATAAAAGATATTGATTACAGAGAAGCAAACCAAAGAGCTGGATATGTATACGTAATATCCAACATCGGAGCATTTGGTCCAGATATTTACAAGATCGGCATGACAAGACGATTGGATCCTCAAGATCGCGTTGATGAACTTGGCGATGCATCTGTGCCATTTAACTTTGACGTACATGCTATGATTTTCTCTGATGATGCGCCAGCGTTGGAAACAGCACTGCATAAAGCTTTTGAGGACAGAAAACTCAATATGGTTAATACGCGTAGAGAATTCTTCCACGTAACTCTTGATGAAATAAAAGATGTTGTAAAGAAAAACTTTGATAAAACAGTAGAATTTATTGATGTTCCGGATGCAGAACAGTATAGAATAAGTTTGAAGATGCAACAAGAAATGTATAAATAAAATAGAAACGCCGCTCCTGCTACCAACAGGAACGGCTCAAAGACTAATGCCCCGAAGGATACACCAGTACGTTCAAACCACATTGTATCATCTTCGGAGCAGTCTTGCAAGCGGAACCATTGTTCTGTGCTTGGCTGTTATTTTTATACCCATTTTTGTGCGACGTCGCACCAGAAAGGAGATGCGTATTGTGGGAAGACGAAAGAAATACCCTAAACTACCGAACGGCTACGGCTCTATTAAGCGCCTATCCGGGAAGAATCGGACAAACCCTTATGGAGTTTACCCTCCGACCAAAGAATTCGATATAAACGGGAATCCTGTGCCCGTAAAGGCACTCTGTTATGTTGACGATTGGTATAAGGGGTTTACGGTTCTGACCTGGTATAAGCATGGAGAGTATTATCCTGGGAGGGAAAAAGAACTGACCGAATCCGGAAGTTCCGATGAATTAGGAGGCCAGGTTGCAAAAATTTTGAGTAAATACTCTCAGACTCAGCGTGAGGTTGCTGATCAGAAGACTTTTGAGGACATATTCAAAGAGTTTTATGCCTGGAAGTTTGGGAAAGAATACAATTTAAATCGTGAAAAACGCTCTGCATCAGAAGCTGGATTTCGCTCTGCCTACAATAATTGTAAATCTTTACACGATAAAAGTTTTCGCTCTCTTGTTACAGCCGACCTGCAGAAAGCAGTTGATGACTGTCCGTTGAAACATGCGACACTCGAAAAAATAATTGTGCTATTTAACCAGATGTATGCTTATGCAGATGCAAATGATTTGTGTGATAAAAAATATTCTGATTATGTAAAAATCAAATCAGAAGACGATGACGAAAAAGGGGTTCCGTTCGAAAACAATGAACTTGAAATTTTATGGAAAAATCAAGAAGATCCAGTTGTGGAAATGTTATTAATCATCTGTTACTCAGGATTTAGAATTTCTGAGTATATAGATTTAGAAGTAAATTGGAATGAAAATTACCTTAAAGGAGGATTAAAAACTGATGCCGGAAGAAATAGAATCGTTCCTATACATTCAGCTATATTGCCTCTTGTAAAGCGAAGAATAAAACGAGACGGCGCTTTTTTAACTTGCTCCACCGGAGATTTCAGAGCAGACATGTATGCTACACTAGAAAAGCTTGGGATTAAAAAGCATACTCCACATGATTGCAGGCACACATTCAGCAAGCTATGTGATGATTATTATGTGAATGAAACAGACAAGAAATTAATGCTCGGTCATTCGTTCCAGGATGTCACAAACAAGGTGTATCTGCATCGTAGTTTAGAACGGCTTAAAGAAGAAATCGAACGAATAAAAGTGTGTCGCTAACGTGTCACTAACGGTTCGTATTTATCCGTTTTAGCTCGTGCGTATCCGAAACTATTGATTACCCGCAAAACGCCTGTATATATGGCATTTGCGGGTATCATTGCTTTATTTTCGCTGTTTTTTTAAAGCCTTAAATTTTAACTATTTCTTAAAGTTCTCATTTTTAAACTATTAATCCATTACTACTCACTTTCAGTCTCAGTACTCTCACTGTCTTCCGTTGCAATCATATCATCTATAGAATCCGGAATTGTTCCAAGGATTGTGGTACTTGAAAGATATACATCATCATTTACCTTGATATAGTACTCACCAAGCATAGCGTTTTTCTCACCGATTGTGATGGTATATGCCTTGTCATCGGTGCTTAGCTTTACGACATTCTGTGGTTCATCCAGCCCAAAATCAGATGTATCCGCATCTGAATCAAATTTCTTTGAAGCAGTGATGCTTGTTGCGTTTCCAAGCAGTGATGTGACCTTGCTCGTATTGATTTTAAGAGAGGTATCATTATCGCAGATCCATTGCTCGTCATCATCTGAATCAGAAGACTCTGATTCTGTGTCTGTTTTCTCAGACTCCGTTGACTCGGTCTCATCGGATGTGCCATCTGACTTTATACGGCTGAAGGTATACTCCTGGCCGTCAATCAGAAATGAGACAGAATTAACATCCGATGAGTCTAGCGAAAGTGCCTCAACACTGTCGCTTTCGCTCTCCGAATCATCGTCACTTTTATATTTATTGTAATTTAGAAGCCCCAGGTAGCCTGCCAGACAGGCTGCCAGAACTATCGCAAGTATCACAAAGGTGCGTTTCTGCTTATTCATTCATTTTTTCTCCTATTTCTTATACGCGTTTACCTGTAATCTACTTCTTTCTCCTCATTGCCCATACAACGATTCCTATGATAATAAGCAGTATTGGTACAGCTATCATTATGATAAGTCCCGTAATAACCGCCTGCAGCGTATTTATAGTGATATTGCTTAAGTTGTAATCCTTCACCGGTATCACACTTGATGCAAGCTCAACATTTCCGGTCATTGATGTGATAACATCCTTGAACATGTCTGCATTGTTGCCGGAAACGGCATTGTCATATGAATCATCAACCACATAAGGCGTACCAAACACAACAATCGATGCGCCGGTGCTTGAATCATTTACAGCAAGACCTGTAGTAAACGGTCCGTTCTCATCTGCGTCCTCTGCCTTCGATGTGGTGATATTCTTCCAGTCCTTCTTTAAAACTGCGCTGTCTGATGTAGAAAGCAGCTTTGTATATGTCACATCATCTGTATCCTCAGGATAACTGATTGCACAGCTTCCTGCCAGGAATACATATCCGTCTGTTGCATCTGAGGTGTAATCTGTCGTCTCAACCGTTGGAAGCAGGTAGAGAGGATTCTGATAATATTTTGAGCTGTCATTTTCAGCTACCACACCGGTCTTGAAGCTGACATTGTAAGCCGCAAGTATCTTGTTAAAGTTTGTAAGCTCGTCATTATATGCGTAGCAGCCGATAATCATTGCCTTTCCACCGCCATTTAAATAATCAATCACCTTCTGTGCGTCTTCCTCGTTGAAATCAACAGTCGGGGAATTAATGATAATGGCTGTTGCATCCTCCGGCACCTTTTCCTCGTTAAAGAGCTCTAAACTCTTAAGATTTGCATTTGCCTTGCTTACAACACTCTGGAAATTGCTTCCTATTTCCGTTTCATTGTGTCCGGTTATCTGATAAATTACCGGGAGCTCATCTGCATCCATTGTGACATACTCTATGGCACTTGTAATCTGTCCCTCGGCATCATAGCCTGTGATGCTAGACTGCGACTGATATCCGTAATAATATGATGAGCTGTCATATTCATATATATCATTGTAATCAATCACCTTTGAACGGTTTTTGCTCTCAATGATAAGGCTGTTTGTGGTAGGTGTCGTGTCTGTGTAATCCTGATAAAACTTCGGGCTTGTCGCCGGGTCTACATATTTCACCTTTATATGACTCGAAAGATCCTTGTATCTGTTGATTGTCTCATCTATCTTTGCATCCTTTGATTTCTTGGAATTCAAAACATAGATTGTGATATCCTCATCGAGCTTACTTACCCTGTCCTTTGTATCGTTTGTGAGCGAGTACAGCTTTGTAGCCGAACAGTCAATTGATGTGTACTTAGCAGGAAGCGCTGTCACTACAAGATTTACAACCACACAGATTGCACACATTATGACAATCATTCCTGCTGAAAATGCTCCTGTGCCTATCATCTTCTTTGAAAATGCCCATCTTCTCTTCTGGATAGATTGAGTCGTCAAGAAACATAAAAGCAAAGTAACCGTCACATAATAAGCTGCCGATGTGACACTAAAGCAGCCACTCACAAAATTCTCAAATGGTGTGTACAAATCAAAGCAATTAAGCACCTTTGTGAGCAGATTCCCACTTGACGAGATGAGTCCTGTGATGGACTGCATCATGTATGAGAGGAATAATGCCGCAAATGTAAGTATTGCAGATATTATCACACTCTCAGATATGGACGATATAAAAAGTCCCACGGCGATGCATGATAAACCGTAAAGCCAGTAGCCAAACAAAGCCACATACGCTTCACTGAGCGCAACCTTGCCGTAAATTGACAACACGAGCGGTGAAAGTGCAAAAAGTGCTATGTCTATGGTGTATACTGCTGCCATCGCTAAATATTTTCCTGCTACAATCCTTCCGACAGATACAGGCGATGTCAGCATGAGCTGATCTGTCTTTGTCTTTTTCTCATCAGAAAGCGATCTCATCGTGAGGATTGGTACTGCAATCATCATAATAAAACCGATTCCCTTTAAATCATATGAGATATACGGATAACCGTTTTTCAGATTGTATACATAAAAATATAGGCCATACACTGCAAGAAGTGCTGCAACAAACAGCCATCCTATAACGTTTTGGAAATATGATTTGAATTCTCTTTTAAATATTGCAAGCATTATTTCTCATCTCCTTCCCCTGTAAGCTCAAGGAATACATCCTCGAGTGACTTCACAACAGTATGCATCTCAAGGATCGGCATATGCATTGCACTTGCAAGCTCAAATATTTCCTCACGTATATCGCAGTTTGCTTTTGCTATAACCACAGCCTTCACTGTATTCTCTTCCTCAGACTTTTCAAATGTGACCTTATCAACATTTACTATCTTTTCAAGCATTCCTCTTGCACCAATCTCGTCTGATTTGAGTACAAGGTTAATTTCCTGGTTCTTTGACATGAGATTAATCAGGTTCTCTGTGGCATCACTTGCTACAAGCTTGCCCTTTGATATGATAAACACATGATCACACACTGCACTTATCTCACTTAAAATATGCGAGCTAAGTATCACCGTATGATTTTCTCCAAGCTTTTTAATAAGCTCACGAATCTCTATTATCTGCTTTGGATCAAGTCCCACTGTAGGCTCATCCAGTATGATGATTTCCGGGTAGCCAAGAAGTGCCTGGGCGAAGCCCACTCTTTGTCTGTAGCCCTTGGAAAGGTTCTTTATGAGACGGTTTTTCACCTCCGTGATGCCGGTCATGTCCATGGCATCTGCTATCATTTCTTTTCTCTTTTTCCTGTCGAGCTTTTTGAGCTCTGCCACAAATTTGAGATACTCATATACCGTCATATCCACATAAAGCGGTGGTATCTCCGGCAGGTATCCTATACATTTTTTTGCCTCCTCAGGCTGTGCAAATATATCATAGCCGTTTATCTTTACTGTTCCACCATCAGCACCGATATATCCGGTAACAATATTCATGGTGGTTGACTTTCCGGCGCCGTTTGGTCCCAAAAGTCCGTATATCTTTCCCGGCTCAACAGTCAGCGAAAGATGATCTACGGCCATATGGTCGCCATATTTCTTTACGAGATTACTAATTTCTATCACAGTAATACTCCTTCCTACTAAATTGTTATGATATTAGAGTATAAAAAAAGAGTGTTCAATTTGTGAATTCTGAACACTCTTTTGTACATTATTTATAATTTTAATATTATGATATTTTAGCTGTACTAATTGTCTGCGCGCACAATCATAGCTTCTCTTTCAGCACCTGTTCCGATGAACTTAACAGGTACTCCGATGTATTTCTCTATGAAGCTGATGTATTTCTGTGCATTCTCAGGAAGCTCCTCGAAAGTCTTACAGCTTGCGATTTCATCTCCCCAGCCGCCTTTTAGCTCCTCATATACAGGCTTTGCGTTGTTTAAAACCTTGAGATTTGTGGTAAAGTCCTCTGTTACCTCACCGTTTACATCGTAGCCGATGCAGACTTTTATTGTATCAAACTTGCCGATTGTGTCGAGATGGTTTACAGAAAGTGCTGTAAGTCCGTTAAGACGCTTAGCATATTTTAAGGTGACAAGGTCTAACCATCCGCATCTTCTCGGGCGGCCTGTTGTGGTGCCGTACTCATGTCCGAGCTCACGGATTTTGTCTCCGGTTGCGTCAAGAAGCTCTGTCACATATGGTCCCTCACCTACACGGCTTGAATATGCCTTGATGACACCGTATACATTTCCGATATCTGAAGCAGAAAGACCTGTTCCTGTAAGGATGCCACCGATTGTAGGATTTGATGATGTAACATATGGATATGAACCAAAGTCGATGTCAAGGAGTGTAGCCTGTGCTCCCTCAACAACCACCTTTTTGTCATCCTCAAGTGCCTTGTGTAAGAGGGTGATTGTATCACATACATATGGCTCAAGCTGTGCTGCATAGTCACTGTACTCTGCAAACATCTTGTCGAAATCAAGCTCCTTTGTATAATCAGTCTCAGGATCATATACCTTAAGAAGTGCAAGCTTAAGCTCTGTCTGCTCCTTAAGGCGCTCCTTGAAATCAGGTGCGTATAAATCCTCCATTCTGATTCCGCTTCTCTCATACTTATCGCAGTATGAAGGTCCGATACCCTTTCCTGTAGTACCGATTTTCTTTGCCTTTCTCACCTTCTCAAGCGCCACATCAAGCTTGCTGTGATATGGGAAAATGACATGCGTTTTTTCACTGATTTTTAAGTATTTATCTACATCATATCCGTGCTCCTTTAAGTTGTTGATTTCCTCTAAAAGAACCTGCGGATTTAAAACTACTCCGTTTCCGATCACTCCGATTGTATGTCCTGATAAGAGACCTGACGGAATAAGGTGCATTGCATATTTAACACCGTTTGCTTTGATTGTGTGACCGGCATTGTCTCCGCCTGTGCATCTTACTGCTACATCAGCGTCTGCCGCAAGGTAATCAATTACCTTACCTTTTCCTTCATCACCATAGAAACATCCTATTACTACATCTACCTTTGACATTTTACATGCCTCCCTTGTATTTTCTGACACGACACATTGTGCCATGTTACTGATTGATTTTAGTGGTATATTTATTATTCTTTGTAACTATTAATAATTATTTATTACAATACTCTATCTTCTTAGAGCAGGCTATTGCAAGCGCTCCGGGTCCTATATGGCATGAGACCGAAAGTGAAAGCGGATTCATGACTATCTCGTTATTTGGAAATGCTGCCTGAACCTCTTCCTTAAATGTCTCCGCTGCTGCAATATCATGCGTGTATGCCATTTCAAGATTTATCTGGCTGCCATCCGGATTATTGAAGCGCTTCTCAAAATCCGACTTCATGGCATCTATCATGATGCTCTTTGCCTGCTTTACGGTACGTGCCTTTGCAAATGCATCAAGCTTCTCACCCTGAATCTGAAGCACCGGTTTAAGCTTTAAAAGTGTGCCAAGAGCTGCCGCTGCTGGCGTGATTCTACCACCCTTTTTGAGGTAGTTAAGAGTATCTACCATGATATATATGGAAGACTCAAACTTTGCATCCTCTAATATCTGCTTTATCTCAGCTGCATTTTTTCCTGCTTCTGCCAGGTTCTTCGCATCTATAACCGACTGGCGCATTGTAACTGATATTCTCTGATTATTGACTACCTGCACTTTGCCGTCATAATCCTGCGAGAGCATATATGCTGTCTCACATGAGCTTGAAAGACCTGATGACATTGGAATGTATACAATCTCATCATTTTCCTTTAAAAACTCATCCCATTTATCTGTTACATCACCAACCAAAGGCATAGATGTCTTGATATCGCCGCCTGCCGTAAGCTTCTCATAGAACTGCTCCTGCGTCAGATCGATATTCTCATAATACATCTGCTCTTCGATGTAAAAAGGCATTGGAATCACCTCAACTCCAAGCTTCTTTGCCTCGTCAGGTGTGATACCGCTGTTTGAATCGGTAACTACTATAACCTTACTCATTAATTCTCACTCCGATATAAATATTCGTTGTCGTATTTTTTCCAACACCGCTCATTATACCATAGGTGTAATTGTTTGAAAAGAAGTTTTTGATGGACAGTGGCGTTATTTTACTTACATCGTAGACACGGCTGGCTTACACCAGCCTCCGTATATTCGTGGTCCGCACAGTAGGTGCTTCTTGCTCATATCCGGACATTCGTCAAATAAAAAATCAGAGGCAAGCGAGCTTATGGCGTTTTTTACCTACATCGTAGACACGGCTGGCTTACACCAGCCTCCGTATATTCGCAATCCGCACTTAGGTGCTTCTTGCTCATATCCGGACATTCGTCAAATAAAAAATCAGAGGCAAGCGAGCTTATGGCGTTTTTTACCTACATCGTAGACACGGCTGGCTTACACCAGCCTCCGTATATTCGCAATCCGCACTTAGGTGCTTCTTGCTCATATCCGGACATTCGTCAAATAAAAAATCAGAGGCAAGC
>ERZ826242.166-NODE-166-length-109289-cov-4.793663_pt1 | contig 109289 bp, 84 predicted proteins | sample MGYA00519871_ERZ826242 | MGnify/ENA primary metagenome ERZ826242 (study PRJEB31778, sample SAMEA3449226) | human gut metagenome | biome: human gut; feature: human-associated habitat; material: faeces | place: United Kingdom | collected 2010/2012 ... | reverse complement strand
TGAAATCTAATTATAAAACTTTTAAATTTATTATATAAAATTCTATATAATAATAAACCTAGTATAGTTCCTATTGTATTTAATATTAAGTCATCAACATCTGTTCCTCTTGTTAGGAACAATTGAAAAATTTCTATAAATAGTGAGAAACAAAAACCAATAAAAATCACTTTTTTATTAGATAAATTCCATAATAACGGGATAAATAACCCTATTGGTATGAACATAATGATGTTTCCTAAAAAGTTTATAATGAAATAATTTATATGTCCATTAACAAATACTTCATTATATGTATCAACTATAACTTTAAAAGGTAATAAGTTTATTGCATGCTTACCGTTTTTGGCAATTCCAAATCCATTTATACCAAACTCAAACTTAGGAATTACAGTTTGTGAAGCCACCCCTACTATTAACATAACAAATAAAAGTAAAACAATTTCGTGATACCAATTAACTTTTAACTTTTTCACTATAAAGATTATAAATCTAATTATAATATAAATTGGTATTGATATAACCATATAAGGAAATAAGGAATCATATTAAAAATATATCCAATTGCCGAATTCATTTACACCACCTCTACAAATTTGAATTTTTCCATTTTAAAAGCTGTTCGGCCAGTGAATTATTTATAGGGGTATCTTTTTGTGACGCAAGGTAACGCCCAACATCGCGTTTGCTGGCGCCCTTTGTCTGCCTACTCTTTTCAAAATCACTTAGTTTTTGCCTGAATCCACAGACACAGGTGAAAATACGCTTATCCCCCTCACCCCTAAGCTCCATTTTTTTATGGCAGTTTGGGCAGCGGGCATTTGTTGCTTGCGAAACTGTTTTTCTATAACCGCACTCTCTGTCAGGGCAGACAAGCATAATACCGTTTTTACCCTTGACGTTCAGTAGATTTTTACCACAGTCAGGGCATTTTTCGGTGCTGACATTATCATGCGTAAAAGTCTTATTGCTTGACTTTACAAGCCCAACTAGGCTTGAGGCATATTTTCGCATACCCTCTATAAATTCGGTGTCCTTATACTCGCCTTTGCTTATCTGTGTAAGCTTTTGCTCCCATTTAGCAGTTAGTTCTGCGGATTTTAAGTCATTGGGAACTATATCAACAAGTTGAATACCCTTTGAGGTAGGCATAATTGATTTTCCTGCCCGCTCAACATAAAACGTGCGAAATAGTTTTTCAATTATATCAGCGCGTGTTGCCGGGGTGCCTAAGCCGCTTGCCTCCACCAGCGCCTTTGACAGCTCCTTATCGTCCACTTTGGACTCAGGATGCTCCATCGCGGTAAGCAGCGTAGCCTCAGTATACCTTGCCGGGGGCTTAGTCTTCTGATTTTTAATATCAACAGATAAAATCTTTATAACCTCACCCTTTTTAAGCTTAGGCAGCTTTTGCTCTTTCTCGTCATCATCGTCGTCCTGCTCTGAAATATCAGAATCATAAATGCTTTTCCAGCCTGGGTTTGTAATACTCTTGCCTTTTGCGTAAAAGTTTTCATTATCAATTGTAAGCGTTATTTTGGTCTCATCATACTCAAAATCGTCCATCATAACCGCTAAAAACCTACGCACCACAAGGTCATAAATATTACGCTCCGGCCCCGTCATAGCACTCAGGTCTACATATTGTTCCGTAGGAATAATTGCGTGATGGTCTGTAACCTTTGCGTTATTTACCAAATGCTTTGTTTTAAGTGCACCGGCTTTACGTAAGGCCATAACAAAAGGCGCGTAGGGACCTATGCAGATACTGCCCAGCCGCTCATTAAGTGTTGAAACAATATCGTCAGTTATATACCTGGAATCAGTGCGCGGATAAGTAAGTACTTTATGCCGCTCATAAAGCGACTGAGCAAGCGCAAGCGTTTCTTTAGCAGAATAGGAATATTTTTTATTAGCGTCCCGCTGTAGCTCTGTCAAATCATATGCTGCTGGAGGAGCAGTCTTTTTGGGCTGGCTTGTAAGTGAGGTAATAATGCCAACCTTTCCTGTTACCTTTTGCTTTAAATTTTCAGCCTTTTGCTTATCAAAAATGCGAGAGCTTCCACCGCTGTCCTTCCACAACGCTGTAAAGCCATTTGCCTTTGCATATACGTTAAAATAATCTTTTGGGACAAAATCTTTTATCTGTTGTTCTCTTTCGACTATCAAAGCCAAGGTTGGCGTCTGTACTCTGCCAGCACTCAGCTGCGAGTTGTATTTACAGGTGAGTGCCCGGGTTACATTAAGGCCTACAATCCAATCGGCATGTGCGCGTGCCTCGGCACTCTTGTATAAGTTATCATATTCAGAGGCAGGGCGCAGATTATTAAACCCATCCTTTATCGCCTTGTCTGTCTGTGATGAAATCCATAATCTTTTAGCTGGTTTTTTACAGCCTGATTTTTTAAGTATCCAGCGCGCTACAAGCTCGCCTTCCCGTCCAGCATCTGTAGCTATTACTACATCAGCAATATCCTGCCGCTTAGTAAGGGCCGAAACAATTCTGTACTGTTTAGAGCTTTGTTTTATAACCACCAGCTTCATTTTCTGCGGCAGCATTGGCAGGTCAGCCATATTCCAGTGCTTATATTTTTCATCATACGCCTCAGGGTCTGCCAATGTAACAAGGTGCCCAAGCGCCCATGTTACTACATATTTATCGCCCTCAATATATCCCTCGCATTTACGCCTGCAGCCCAAAACACGGGCTAATTCTTTGCCGACTGACGGTTTTTCCGCCAACACTAAAGTCTTTGACATAACGGTACCCCTAATCGTTATTTATTAACATGCCCATAAGCTTACAGCCTTTGTCCACAAACAAGCCTGTGTCATTAGCAAGCTTTTCAGTATAAGCAGATGCATGTGGGCCGCTTGTGCTATTGCTTCTATAAATTACAAACGGCACAGGAGTGCGCACATGAGTACGAACATTTATCGGCGTCGGATGGTCAGGGGTAAGTAGTATTGAATACGGCTGGCCGCTGGCTTTTAAATGCTCAATGACCGGGCCCAAAATCTGCTCATCTATCAGCTCTATTGCCTTTACCTTATTTGCAGCGTCTCCCTGATGCCCGCACTCATCCGGAGCTTCAACGTGTATATACACTAAGTCATACCCATCATCAAAAAGATCCATTGCGGCTTTTGCCTTGCCTTTAAAGTTTGTATCTATATTACCAGTGGCGCCATCAACATCAACACTTGTCATACCAGCACAGATAGCAATGCCCTTTAATAAATCAACAGCAGAAATAACAGCGCCCTTTACATAATATCTATCTATAAATGGTGTGAGTGACGGGCGTGTTCCCTCACCCCAAAACCAGCAGCTGGTAGCGGGATTGAGGCCGCGTTTTACTCTGTCAATATTAATCGGATGATTCTTTAAAAGCTCTCTCGAACGTTTCATTAAATCCAGCAGTAAATCGCTGTGCTCGCCTTTAGGTAAGTAATCTTTTATAGGCTTAAGCGAAATATCATGTGGCGGCGTGCAGTCACTGCCGGGTTTAGCGTCCTTAAGCACTAAACAATGCCGGTAGCTGACTCCTGGGTATAGTTTTATTTTATCAGTTTGAATATTATCATTGATAAAATTTATGAGTTCCTTGGACTCAGCTGTTGTTATCTCACCCGCAGAATAGTCCAGCATTTGGGCATCTTCAAAGTTTACTGTATCAGAAAGCGTTACAAGGTTACAGCGAAGTGCAATGTCATTTTCACCTAATTCTATTCCCATGCTTACAGCCTCAAGTGGGGAACGGCCGGTATAAAAAAGCTCGGGGTCGTAACCCATTACAGACAGGTTTGCAGTATCAGAGCCAGGCGGCAAAGTATCAGGGATTGTCTTTGCCACACCCACCATACCATTTTGGGCTAAAAAATCCATATATGGCTTTTTGGCCGCCTCTAGCGGAGTTTTGTTATTCAAACTTTCAACCGGGGTATCGGCCATACCATCCCCCAGCATTACAATATATTTCATTGTTTTTCACCTCTGGATTATTTTATCATGTGACAATACTAAAAATCAATACCAATAAATAAAGCTCCTAAAAAAATTAGGAGCTTTTTTATTATTTTTCTACTGCGTTTTCCACTACAAAATCAACAACCTTATTAGCGAGTACAGATTGCCTTAGCTGTTCTCTTGAAACATATTCATAAAGCTTGCTGACCGTGCCATATCCGTTTTGTGATGCATAGCTTTCTGCATAGGTATCCAGTTCATCATCATTTACAGTAATATTTTCGGTACGCGCAATTGAGTACATAACCATGTACTCCTTTACAGCATTTTGCGCACTGGCCGTCAAATATTCGTCTAGTGCTTGCTCATCTCCACCTTCAACCTGTGCATAATACTCCTCCAAAGTCATGTCATAATTACTTTGGACGCTTTCCTCAAGGTTCTCACGTATGCTTTCCTTATATTCGTTTAACTCCTTATCAGGATATTGAATTAATTCAGATGAACTTACAATGGTTGTCCAAATCTGGTTTCTTTTATCCTGCTCAGCCTCTTCAACTACTTCATCCGCAAGCTCGTCCCTTACCGACTGCAAATATTCATCAATAGTCTCTTTATCAGAAATATCCTGCACAATTTCATCAGTAAGCTCCGGATAATTAGTTTGAGTAATGCTATTTACCTTTACCACAAAAACAACATCTTTACCAGCAAGCTCTGCATTATAATCTTCGGGGAAAGTAAGGTTTAACGTGACGCTTTGGCCCACTTCTGCTCCAATCAGGCCTTCTTCAAACCCTTCAATATAACGGCCTTCGCCTATAGTACAGGTTTGCCCTTGGGCAGTGGCACTATCCAGCCGTTCACCATCAACAGTGCCCTCAAAGTCAATATTTAGCTTATCACCTTCTACAGCGCCTCTATCAGTAACATTTTCGCTGCTGGAGTATGCTTTTTCAGAAAGATCTTCATGAACCCGCTCTTCAACCAGCTCATCAGTAACTTCCTGGACATTGTAGGTATACTCAACCCCTTTGTACTGTCCAAGCGTCACATATTCACTAAGGTCATAAGGATACGGCCCGCTTTGACCGCAGGCACATAATGACAACGTTAAAACTATAGTTATTGCAGATAAAACAATTTTTTTCATTTCAATTTTCCCTTTACTTTATTTAAACTATAAAATTTACTTTTATATTATATAATATTATAATATAAATAAATTTTTTGCAATACAAAACAATGCACAAACGTACACCTTAAAACAGCATAAATTTGTGCATTGTTATGAATTTTATATCATCTTAAGTGAGCCCCGCGAACCCGAACTCCTTTTAACAGGATTAGGAAAGGTAACAAACTGGATTGCATATAAATCACATACTGTATATGTATCTTCCCTACGGTTATAGAGTGTTACATAGCTTATGCCCACAGCATACAGAATGCCCTCTTTACGCACCATATTTTGTGTACCAATTAAAAAGTCAATTATCACATACTCTCCCACATTCTGAGATAGTATAGACTGCATTGAGCCCCTGTAACCAATTGTGTTTATTAGCTCATCGTTTGCTTCCTGCCCTGAGCTCACATCACCGCTGGTCGGAAATGGAATGTGCACCTCGCCTACTGGTTGCTGGGTTTGCGGCTGAGATTGGGGCGGTGTTTGTGCACGAGCTTGTGCTTGAGCCTGTGATTGGTTTTGGCCTTCAGGATATATAGTATATCTGGGTACACTGGTATTAGGCGTCTGGCCTATATTTTGCCCTTGACTTGTCTGTCCTGACGGCATACCGCCCATTCCTGAAAAGTTGTTGTTTTCGTCCATAATTACCTCCATTAAGTAAAATAATATAAATCTGTCGGGTTGTAAAAGCAGTGGTTGCCAAGGCGAGTAAAGAGATATCCAACCTCACTCGGAAACGACTGCCTACACTCACTGGAAAAAGGATTATAAAACCACAGCGCCTGCTCAAATCCATACAGTCTTTGCCCGGAGATTGCCCAATCTGCAATTTCATAATGCACATCGGTTGGCTGCATGTTATAGATGTTCTGAGGATTATAAACTCCGTTTTCCGTTTCACTGGCGCATACAAACTGGCCGGGCTGAAAAATAATCCGGCGTATACTGCCCTGCCCATATCGTGCATACTCGCCTGCAACTGCGTTTACACGATTCATTACTACTGATGCGACTGCCCTCATTCCATTTTGGCCCTCGCCGCCAGCTTCACATTCAATCAGCCGCGCCAACAGCTCTCTGTCTGAATATGCCATACTCACCCCCAGATGTAGTTAATAACATAGGCGTAGTTGCCTTTGTTTTCTATTTATATTCACTGTCAAAAGCCTATATTCCTTAAACAAAAAATTCACGATGCAGTAATTTGCACCGTGATTTTTTACATTGTAAAAGTAAAGGTATACATTCCACCTTCTAAAATCCTATCAAAAGGAAGCTCGGGTATATAAATTCGTGATTTCACACCCTCAGGAAGTAAAACAGTAAGCTTTATACTGTCATCCTCTCTTTCCCACTCTGACAATACGTCTCCATACTGGGTATGAACCTTAGCTTTTACATAACCGCATTCCCTCGTAAAATAAGGAGAAATAGTAATATACTGTTTTGCCAAACTATCCAGATTAATACCGCCGAGTATTTTATAAAGCTGAGCGTCCACACTCCCAAACATACAGTGGTTAAGGCTTGCTTCACTTCCGTTCCAGTTTTCAGTTAAAGTTGTATTGTTTTCAAGCATATTAAGCCAGCTGGGATATGTTTTTTGTGTCATAAGTGAAAAAGCCAAATCTTTTTTATCAAATTGCCTTAAAAGCTCCATGACCATCCATGTGCCAAATATGCCAGTTGTGAGATGTGTATTGTTAAGGGTAGTGATATCTGCAACCAGGTTATTAAAAACAGAATCTACATCTTGTTCAGGAATAAGCCCGGCTGTAAGCGCAAGCGCATTTGAAAACTGAGTCGCATCCCCAAACTGCTTTTTAGATGGATTATAATATAGCTCTATTAGTTTGGCTTTAATATTTTTTGCTAAATTATCATAGTAGTTTTCTTTTCCGTTTTGAAGTATATTACAAAATTGTTTGACAAGCACTACACAGTAATAGAGATAAACAGTATTACAGTAATATGGATCCCCGCGTTCAAAGCCTTTTACCGCAGACTTCCAATCCCCATACCGGCTTTTAGGCAATATGTAATCATCAGAAATATCAACCAAATGCCTTATATATTTTTCAAAAGCATCAAAGTTTAGCTTTATAGCTGACTTGCTTGCATAATGCTGATAGTACTTTAATGCTATTATTAAAAAGCCTATGCTAAAATCAGGCGAATCAACATCCCCTCCTTGCGGCCACGGGGCAATATGGTGTATATCACCCGTCTGAGGATTACAGCCAAGGCGGATATCCCTTAACCATTTATCGTAAAAAGAGAGCATATCAAAATTATACATACAGCTTTCGCATGTCACATATGCATCTCCCAGCCAGCCCAGCCGCTCGTCCCGCTGAGTACAATCAAGCGGAACGCCTAAAAGAGCATTTTTTTGCGTTAGTAAATAAGCGTTATGTATCTTATTAATTAATTTATTATCACAAGTAAAACTTCCCGTCTGCTTAACATCTGAATGAACGTGTTTTTGAACAGCGTTAAGCACAATTACGTCCGGGTCTGAAACCTCACAGCTAGCATATCTAAATCCGCGATATGTAAAGCGCGGCTCAAGCCATACCTCGTCATCAGATGATAATATGAAGCAGTCAGTATTTAGTGCGCCGCGGTTGCTTTTAGTATCAAGAGTAAAGTCTTCATTAATTTTTTCAGCATATTTAACTGTTACACGTGCACCGCTCGACCCCTTAACTTTTATAGCCGTCCAACCTGTACAGTTATATTCAAAGCAAAAAGTTTCAGTTAACGGGCCCGTTTTAATTCTTTTAATCGCTTGATTCTCGCCGCAAGCCCTGATATCCGGCATACGATTTGGTACAAGTTCCTTGCAGGGCGCTTCAACAACCTCAGCATTTTCCCATCCACTTTCATCCATTTTAGGATTATGCAAGTCTTTATCCTGCAAGCGTAAGTCCAAAGTCATTCCATCATAAATACAATTGCTTGTTACAGCCCCGCGCTTAATTTTCCAACCAGGTCCGGTCGAAATTATATCTTCTGAACCGTCCTGATAACTGATTATAAGCTGGGCTATAGCACGCGGGCTTCCAAAAAAGCAGCCTTTCCAGCCCCAATACTTAGGGTTAAAGCTGTACCGGCCGTTACCCAGCTCAATTACAATACAATTGCCCTCCTTTTGTATAAGGCCTGTAACATCCACCTTATCATAAAGCACAATCTGCCTATAATCAGTAGCCGCCGGGCCCAGCGCAGTATCCTTTATTCTATGCCCATTTATATAAGCATGGTAAAACCCCACGCCAGCTATACGTATAACTGCTTTGGTGACCTGCTTTTCAATATCAAACCTCCCTCTTAATAATAAAGAATAAGGCCTGTAATACCTTTTCACATCATTTTTCTCAATATATTCAAGTAAATTTGCATCGAGCGGCAGCCGCTCCCCAGCTCTAATACCAATCCAATTAGCACCGCTGAATTTATTTTTCACTTAATCACCTCTTAGCTTTAATCCCGACCTTTTTCAAATACTGGCCGGTATAGCTTTTACTGATTGCTGCTACCTGCTCCGGTGTTCCGCAGGCTATAAGCTGTCCACCGGCGTCACCGCCCTCAGGGCCTAGGTCAATAATATAATCAGCTGTCTTAATCATATCGAGATTATGCTCTATTACTATTACAGTATTACCTGAATCAACCAGCTTTTGCAGTACGCCTATCAGCTTATGCACATCGGCTGTATGCAGCCCTGTCGTAGGTTCATCAAGAATATAAACTGTTTTTCCAGTAGGCCGCTTTGAAAGCTCTGTAGAAAGCTTAACCCTCTGTGCCTCTCCTCCGGAGAGAAGTGTGGACGATTGACCTATTTTAATATATGAAAGGCCTACATCATACAGAGTTTTAAGCTTGCGGTATATCTTTGGATGATTTTCAAAAAACTCCAGCCCCTCCTCAACAGTCATATCCAGTACATCAGCAATAGACTTGTCCTTATATTTAATTTCAAGCGTGTCACGGCTGTAACGCTTGCCTTTACAAACATCGCACGCTATATAGATATCCGGCAAAAAATGCATTTCAATTTTTATAATTCCATCGCCTTGGCAGGCCTCACACCTGCCGCCCTTGACATTAAAGGAAAAGCGGCCGGGGCCGTAGCCTTTAGCTTTAGCGGCATTTGTCTGCGAAAACAGATCTCTGATATCAGTAAACACAGAGGTGTAAGTTGCCGGATTGCTGCGCGGAGTTCTGCCGATTGGTGACTGGTCAATATCAATCACCTTATCAAGATATTCTATTCCCTCAATATCATCGCATTTGCCAGGAATTGTTTTTGCTCCGTTAAGCCTTGACGCAAGTGTTTTGTACAATATATTATTGATAAGCGATGATTTGCCAGATCCTGATACCCCTGTAACGCAGGTAAACACGCCGAGCGGTATAGATACATCTATATTCTTTAAATTGTTTTCCTTAGCGCCCACTATTTTTAAGAACTTACCATTTCCTTTTCTACGCTCTTTAGGTATCTCAATTTTTTTCTCGCCGCTTAAATATTGGCCCGTAATAGATTCTTTACAGGATATAATGTCGTCAACAGTCCCGCATGCAACCACTTTTCCGCCGTGAACTCCTGCTCCTGGACCAATATCCACTACATAGTCGGCATTTAAAATAGTCTCTTCATCATGCTCCACAACAATAAGAGTATTTCCTAAGTCCCGCAGTTTTTTAAGGGTATCTATAAGTTTAGAATTATCACGCTGGTGCAGCCCGATGGACGGCTCATCCAAAATATATACAACACCCATTAATGTCGAGCCAATCTGTGTAGCTAGCCTTATCCGCTGGTTTTCACCACCAGAAAGCGTGCCGGCACTGCGGGAGAGTGTAAGATAGTCAAGGCCAACACTTTGCAGAAAAGACAGCCTGCTCTTAATTTCTTTTATAATGCCGCTGGCTATCATACTGTCTTTTTGCCCAAGCTGAAGCTTTTCAAAAAAGTCAATCAGCTGCACAACCGGCATATCAGTTACTTCGCTTATATTTTTACCGCCGACAGTAACACTTAAGGCCTCCGGCTTCAAACGCTTTCCTCCACAAGTTGGGCAGCCGTTTTCCGACATAACGCTTTCAATTTCACGACGCATAAAATCGCTGGTTGTCTCTCTGAACCTACGCTCCAGATTTGGAATAATGCCCTCAAACTCACTTTCATATTCAACCTTCCCATAAGAGGCATTGCGAACCATTTTAAGCTTTTTGCCGCCATTGCCGTAAAGCAGTATTTTTACTATATCATTCGGCAAATCCTTAATCGGGGTATCAAGTGAAAACCCGTAATTTTCAGCAAGCGCGGTATAATACATCTTGCTAACACTGTCGCCATAAGGAGTGCTCCAACCGCTGACACGTATGGCGCCTTGGTTGATAGAAAGCTTTTTATTGGGTATGACAAGCTCGGGATTGACTTTAAGGGTGTACCCAAGCCCATCACAGCTTGGGCAAGCCCCGTACGGATTGTTGAATGAAAAAAAACGTGGAGTGAGTTCCTCTATAGAAGTTCCGTGCTCCGGACATGCATAATTTTGTGAAAACAGCATTTCAGGCCCGTCAATAACCTGAACTAAAACAATGCCCTGTGCACTGTGCAGGGCAGTTTCTATTGAATCAGTCAGCCTATTTTGCGCCTCCTTGCGCAAAACCATCCGGTCAACCACTATCTCTATAGAATGCTTTTTGTTTTTCTCAAGTGTAATTGGTTCGGACAAATCATACATTGCCCCGTCCACCCGCACCCGCACATATCCGCTTCTGCGGGCATCTTCAAAAATTTTCTGATGTTCGCCTTTGCGGTTTCGTACTACAGGTGCTAAAATATTAAGTTTTGTGCCTTCACCAAGTTCCATTACCTGGTCCACAATCTGGTCAACTGTCTGCTGTGTGATTTCCCTGCCGCAAACAAGGCAGTGCGGCTTACCTACCCTGGCAAATAAAAGCCTTAAATAGTCATATATTTCTGTAACTGTGCCGACAGTAGACCTGGGGTTTTTAGAAGTTGTTTTCTGGTCTATAGATATAGCTGGTGAAAGGCCGGTGATTTCATCCACATCCGGCTTTTCCATCTGGCCTAAAAACATCCGTGCATAGGATGATAAGCTCTCAACATATCTGCGCTGACCTTCTGCGTATATCGTGTCAAACGCAAGTGAACTTTTGCCAGAGCCGGACAGGCCTGTAAAAACAACAAGCTCATTGCGTGGAATTGTAACGTCAATATCCTTTAGATTATTTTCCCTGGCGCCTTTTATTTTTATAAATTCCTCTGCCATTTTATAAATTTCCCCTATTTTTCGTTTCTTAACTTTTCAATTTTATCCCGCATTAATGCGGCATACTCAAACTCAAGCAGCCTTGCAGCCTCTTTCATCTGGCGTGTAAGATCCTCAATCGCCTTTTCTTTGTCCTTTTTACTAAGGCGCGGCTTGTTTTTACCTAAATTCTTTGTACTGGATATCTCAATTATATCCCGCACGTTTTTCTTTATTGTCGTTGGCGTTATATTGTGCTCAGCATTATACGCCGTCTGTATACTTCTACGCCTGTTTGTTTCGCTGATTGCCCGCTCCATTGACGGGGTCACGCTGTCAGCATACATAATTACATGCCCGTTTGCATTGCGCGCGGCACGCCCGATTGTCTGAATAAGTGAAGTTTCGCTGCGCAAAAAGCCCTCTTTATCAGCATCTAATATAGCAACTAAAGACACCTCGGGTATATCCAAGCCCTCGCGCAAAAGATTAATACCCACAAGCACGTCAAATTCACCCAGACGCAAATCACGCACAATCTCCATACGTTCCATTGTATCAATGTCATGGTGCATGTAGCGCACTTTAACGCCCATGCTCTCCAGATACCCGGTAAGGTCTTCAGCCATACGTTTTGTAAGCGTTGTTACAAGTACACGCTCACCCTTTTGGGCACGTACATTTATCTCCGAAAGCAAATCGTCCATCTGCCCCTCAACCGGCCTTACATCAATTTCAGGGTCAAGAAGTCCTGTAGGGCGTATGACCTGCTCAGCCATCAGTGAGCTGCGCCCCATTTCAAAAGATGCAGGCGTTGCACTAACATATAAAACTTTATCCAGTTTGCTTAAAAACTCGTTGAAATTGAGCGGGCGGTTGTCCAATGCTGAAGGCAGCCTGAATCCATACTTAACTAAATTTTCTTTTCTGGAACGATCACCGCCGTACATGCCCCTGACCTGTGGGAGTGTTACATGTGATTCGTCAACAATAAGCAAAAAGTCATCGCCAAAGAAATCAAGCAGGGTATTGGGCGTACTTCCCGGCTCCCTGCCGCTCATAATTCGTGAATAGTTTTCAACACCAGGGCAAAACCCAACCTCTCTTAGCATTTCCATGTCATACTTGGTCCGGGATTCTATGCGCTGAGCCTCTACTAATAAATTGTTATCAGTAAAATATTTGACTCGTTCTTTAAGTTCTCTGTCTATTTCAGCAATAGCACGCTCTAAACGCTCGGGCGTTGTAACATAGTGTGAGGCAGGATAAATAGCTGCGTGGGACATACGCGAGATTAGCTCGCCTGTAAGATAGTTTATTTCACTAATCCGCTCAATCTCATCATCAAAAAATTCAACGCGTATAATCTTGTCGGTTGCGGAGGCCGGAAATATCTCCAGCACGTCACCTCGGACACGAAACTTGTTTCTAGAAAAATCAATATCATTTCTCTCGTAATGGATGGACACAAGCTGCCGTATCACTTCGTCCCTGTCTTTTTTCATGCCCGGCCTTAGTGAAATTATCATCTTTTTATAGTCGTCAGGGTCACCCAAAGAATATATGCACGATACAGATGATACTACTATTGTATCATTTCGCTCCAGCAATGAAAAAGTTGCGCTGTGCCGCAACTTATCAATTTCATCATTAATTGCGCTGTCTTTTTCTATATAAGTATCTGTTGAAGGTATATACGCCTCCGGCTGGTAATAGTCATAGTAACTCACAAAATATTCAACCGCGTTTTCCGGAAAGAACTCACGAAATTCTGAGCAGAGCTGTGCCGCTAAAGTTTTATTGTGCGCCAAAACCAAAGTGGGTTTATTTAATTTAGCGATAACATTTGCCATTGTAAAGGTTTTACCAGAGCCGGTAACCCCCAGCAAAGTCAGTTCCTTATCCCCTTTTTTATATCCATCAACAAGCTTTTCTATCGCCTCAGGCTGATCCCCGGTCGGCTTATATTCTGACACTAATTTGAATGGTTTATAAGTCTTTTCCATTGCTACACCCCATTATAAATGCAATGACAATATCTTTATAACTTATTATACCACATTTATATATAAATTTAAAGCAATTAATCAATATCTTTACGGCGCTTGGGCGGAGTTTGCCCAAAAGACTGAATTTCATTTATATCAATCTTTAACCTATCTATAATTTGCGCAACTTTGTTAGCAACAGCCAAATCTTCAACAGGCAGCCCGATTATATTAATAGTACATGCCTTACTTAAATTATCACATGCCTCGTTTAAAACATCAATTATTTTAAATCTTAATTCAATTCCAGCCAGCTGCCCGGGTGACTGCGGGGCTTGCTGATAATGCCCGCGTATAGGATTTATATATAACCCGTTGCTGTTTCGCACCAGATCACGAATAGCGCCAGTATACATACCCTCAGTAAAACTGCCGCCTTTTGGCGATTGAGTTTTAACATAATTCATAATTTCTTCTCTTGAATGCATTTTTCCGTCTTTGAGCAGTTCTTTTACATAAAACCGTATTTCCTCTGCATTTGATGAAAATCTAAAATTCGACACAGTAATCCCTCTTTCTTTTTTTCTTAAATTATAATGCCTTGTCATAAAATTGTTAATATAGAAAATTAGAAAAAAAGAAAAAAAGAAATTTATATAAAAAAGGCGGCTGGGCCGCCTTTTTTATTATACTGTTTTGCAATTACTGGGTACATATCCCGCTTCAGTAACCGCATCCATCAGCAGTTTATCTGGCACATCTTTAGAGAGCAGGACAGTGGCCTCTTTTTTGTTTAAATCCACCTCAGCCTCTTTTACGCCATCCACTGATGCCAGTGCTTTTTGAACATGCATCTTGCAGTGGTCACACATCATGCCTTCCACTTTCATTGTTTTTTTCATTTTTTTCTCTCCTTGTATATTTATTTTATTGTTTTTATTTTTAAAAAACCGCAGTCTAAGAGCATTAGTAACAACGCAGACTGAACTTAAGCTCATTGCAGCTGATCCTATCATTGGGCTCAGCCTTATTGCAAATGCGGGATATAATATGCCCGCCGCAACTGGGATCCCTAAAATATTGTAGAAAAACGCCCAAAACAGGTTCATGCGTATATTTCTAATAACTGCCCGGCTTAAATCTATTGCAGTCGCTACGTCATTAAGTGAATCTTTCATCAACACCACATCAGCAGAATCAATTGCGATATCAGTACCAGCGCCAATAGCAATGCCTATATCAGCACGGGTAAGTGCCGGAGCATCGTTAATACCATCACCAACCATTGCAACCTTGTGCCCTTTTTGCTGCAGTGCGCGTATATTTGCCTCTTTTTCAGTAGGCAAAACATCCGATATGGCGGTTTCAATACCCAGCTGTTCGCGTATAGCCTCAGCAGTAGCGTGATTATCACCTGTCAGCATAACGACATGCAGCCCCATCTTATTAAATCGCTTAATTGCTTCTCTGCTGGTATCGCGAATAGTATCCGCAACACCAATAATTCCTATTATTTCACCATCCCGAGAAAATAACAATGGGGTCTTGCCCTGTTTTGCAAGCTTATCTATAGGTTGCATCGCAAGCTTTATGTTTAGTATATTGTTTTCTTTCATAAAAGCAGTATTTCCGGCAAGATATATTCTATTATTAATTTTAGCACTTACTCCCCGGCCGGAAAAAGCTTTAAAATCTGTTGTATCAATAAGCTTAAGCTTATTCTCACTGGCCTTATCTACAATTGCCTGTGCAAGCGGGTGTTCACTGCCTGCCTCTATAGAAGCCGCCTGTATTAGAAATTGATTGTCATCAATATTTTTGTCCAATACAATTATATCGGTCACAGACGGACGGCCAGAGGTTATTGTCCCGGTTTTATCTAATACAATTGTATCTATTGAATGCAAATTTTCAAGGCTTTGGGCTGACTTTATTAATATACCCATTTCTGCCGCCTTGCCAGTACCGACCATTATAGCAACAGGTGTGGCAAGGCCAAGCGCACATGGGCAGGAAATCACCAATACGGCTATCGCATTTGAGAGTGCAAACTCAAAGCCATACCCTAAAGCAATCCAAATTACAGCTGTTATAATCGCAATGGCAATTACAATTGGCACAAAAATCCCACTGACCTTGTCTGCCAGCCTTGCGATTGGCGCTTTGGAGTTTCCAGCCTCGTCCACAAGCTTTATTATTTGTGCAAGGGTAGTATCCTCCCCGACTTTTGAAGCTTTGAATTTAAAGCTGCCATTTTTATTTATTGTTGCTGATATTACAGTGTCTCCTACTGACTTTTCAACCGGTATACTTTCACCGGTTATCGCTGCCTGATCAACATATCCACTGCCTTCTGTCACAATACCGTCAACCGGTATTGAGTCACCTGGCCTAATAACAAGAATATCGCCTGATACCACCTGTTCAGCAGGTATTGTTCTTTCCGCCCCGTCACGGATAACCGCTGCGGTTTTTGGAGCAAGGTCTACAAGCTTGCCCAATGCATCAGATGTTTTGGCTTTTGATTTTGCCTCTAAATATTTACCCACAGTAACAAGCGTTAAAATCATTGCTGCAGACTCAAAATATAGCGCGTGCGAATATTCATGCACAAGCTCCATATTGCCATGACCAAGCCCATACGCCATCATAAACATAGCAAACAGGCCGTATATAAGTGAAGCACCCGAACCAATAGCCACAAGCGAATCCATATTAGGCGCTAAATGGATCAGCGACTTAAGTCCATTTTGAAAAAAATTTCGGTTGATAAATAAAATCGGAATAGTTAATATCAACTGTGTAAGAGCAGATATCAGTGCATTTTCAGTCCCTGTAAAAATGCTTGGCACTGGAATATGCAGCATATGCCCCATTGCAATATACATTAGCGGAATTAAAAGTATTATAGACGTTAAAAGCCTTACTTTCATTGCTTTCTGGCCCGAAAGCGCCCGCTCCTGCCGCTGCTGCCACTCACTTCGAAAACCGTTTTTATTTATCTTTTCATTTTCTTCAACATTGCTTGCACCATACCCAATTTGCTGTACTGCGGATATAATTTTATTGTCATCAGTCTGATTTTCATCATAAGTTACAGTCATTTGGTTTGCAAGCAGGCTGACATTTACATCACTTACGCCATCAACCTTTAAAACACAGCGCGTAACATTTGCCTGGCACGCCGCACAGGTCATGCCTGTTACATTGTATTTTTCTGTTTTCATAAACCCCACCTTATTTAAGTTTTTTAATTAAATCTAAAGCCTCATCAACAATTTCAGTATTACCATTTATAATTTGTTCTACAACACAAGTCTCAAAATGTCCTTTTAAAACCATATAACTAAAAGCCTGCAAAGCACTTTGAGCCGCGGCGACCTGTATCAGTATATCTCCGCAATACCTATTATCATCCAGCATGTTTGATATACCATTAAGCTGACCTATTAGGCGGTTTAAACGGTTTTTGAGCTGTTTTAGCTCTTTTTCACTGCGCGCAGTGGATTTGTAGTGACATGCACACTCATTTTCTGGTTTTTCACTTATCATAATAGCCCTCCAAATACCCTTAGGGGGTATATTTTTATTATATTATAATACCCCCTACGGGTATTTGTCAATACTTTTTTTAAAAAATAAAACGGCAAGCTTGTAAAGCTGCCGCTTTATATGTAAACTAAATTTAAGCCAGTGCCTTTCCCAAAGCTTCACAGGAGGCCTTAGCATCCGAGTCAGGCGCTTCATTGCAAATAACGCACTCATATGCAAGCATTGCTCCATCGCTTATACAGGTTTCTTCCCAATTACGCATCCATTCACCATCGCCCCAGCCATAAGAACCGAACAGAGCTATTTTTTTCCCGTTTAACTTTGGCTCGCATTCAGTAAACATTGGTTCAAACTCAGTATCCTCAAGCTGTTCTGCTCCCATTGACGGGCAGCCAAAAGCAACTGCGTCAAATTCATCCATTTTATTGGAATCAAATTGTGAAGCTGTGAATACTGATACATCTGCACCCGCTTTTTTGGCACCTTGTACAACAAAATCCGCCATTGCCTCAGTATTACCAGTACCGCTCCAATAAACTACTGCAACTTTGCTCATAAAACAATCTCCTTTTTGTATTAAATTTTATGTTAAGCAGCTACGGTTAGCTGCAAAACAGTTTTACCTTGTTTAAATAGCCGCTGATAAACTTCACGACATTTTTTATAACGCTTAAATAATTTTAAAGCCTCACATTCGTTATAATACACTTTCCAACAGCCAGTACAAATGCTGTTCTGCCCTGAATTTTTAATAAAGCCAATAACATCTTCTAAAGGATAACCCAAAAACACCCCTATTTCATGCGGAAATGTTTTACTGCTGTTCACCCTTTCTCTAAGCCTTAAAAGGGTACTTTTTATATCTTTAACGTTATATCCATACTTTTTAAGAAAGTTTGATACTCCAGGTTTATTAAGGTCAGACAGTAAGTGAGATTTTCGGCAGACATATATTAAAGCCCTGTCGTTTTTATTTTTAAGCACAGTTAAAAATATTCCCTTTTGAATAAAATCCTTGTTCCAGCTTTCGATTTGCCGCTTCAGTTTTTTAACGTCAGGCTTTGTAAGACAAAATAAGCTTGCACTTTTTAAGGACGCAAGTGTAGGTGCGCAATGCTCTATTAAGTATCTATCAAACATATATAAAACCCCTTAACTTACAGCAACGCGATATTCGTTTAAAGCCTCCTTTAGGGCTGTAGCGCTGCTTGTATGTACTCTGGCTACAGGGATACTGTTTTTTTTGGCTTCCTGAATTACACTGATAACCATTTTATGTGAGACTGTGCTAATAAACAAAATAAGTAGATCAGGGCTGCCCAGCTTTTTCTTTAATGACCCATTCTCTTTTGTAAAAACTTTAGCCTTGCATCCATGCTCTTTGCATATATGCTCGTATTTTGCAGCCATCCTTTCATTGCCGCCAACTATAACAACACTCATATTTTTCTCCTTTTATTATTATTTATTCTTTACTACCTCCTTGGTTAGTTATAACTAACTCATTTATTTAATAAATAGTTAGTTAAGACTAACTGTTTATTAGTTTACAATATAACTCAGCTTTTGTCAAGACATTTTTAAATTAAGCGTGTGAAAGTTCTGGAAACATAAGCTTGCTTTTTTCTAGAATATTAGCATTTGGCAAGATAAATAGGGCATCATCGTTTTCTAGCTTTGAAAAAGTACAGCCTTCACTATTGACAGGCGTAAAGCCAAGCCTTGCTTTTACTATCTTATTATTTGCAAGTAATGATAAAAGCTCTGACAAATCACATTCAGGTTTTCCAAATATATCAAGGCACTCAAGTGTATCTTGATTATAATCAGCTATACACACTGCCTTATTTTTATTAGAGTAATAAATACAGTCTTTATATATATCACTACAGTAAAACATTAATAACCCAAAATTATTTACGCTTGCAAGCTTTGAATAGGGGTTAGATAGACTATAGCAGTCTTTTAATATTTTAATATCATTTGGGTTTGACATATTAAGCTTTATAAAATCGCCTGGTTTATGGCAAATTGGCAGGCTGCACTCATACTCATACGCTCTTACAAATCCAAATTTAGGATAAAAATCAAGCACTGTGGAATTTGCAAATAAATATATATACTCGCATTTTCCGCACCAATCAGATAAAATTTCTTTTATAAGAAAACTGCAAAGGCCGCGGTTTCTATACTCCGGCTCTGTCATAACAGTGCCAATTTGGATAAACCGCTTTAAACTGCCGCCATATATCATATCCATTACATTTACTGAGGCGTTTGAAATCACTTTATCGCCGTCTATAATACTATATGGTATATATTTATCAGTCCAAAATCCTTGCTCATACCAGTTTTCAAATGATAAGCCAAAAGTGTTTTTAGCTAATTCGAAGAAACTGCTGCGTAGGATACTATTATTTTTAAGTTGTTTAATAAATTTATATTTCATATCATAAGTATAGCACCTAAGGCATTAAAACACAATCTTTTTTTGATGCAACTGTGCAAAAAACGCTTGACTTTCAGCCATTCTGTATTATAATTAAAGTATCCTTGCTCACTATATTTTTGTGGTGGGCCAAAAGTCCAAAAGGAGGTGTAAACATGGCTGGAGAAATGCATAAGTATGAGACAATTTTTATCGCCAGACCAGATTTGACGGAGGAAGCTTTTACCGAACTCGTTGAAAAGTTTAATAAGCTTATCAATGATTATGGCAAAGTAGAGTCTGTTGACGATTGGGGCATAAAAAAGCTTGCATATGCTATTGATTTTCTTAGTGAAGGTCATTATGTTTTGATTAATTTTGAAGCTCCGGTAGATTTCCCTAGCGAGCTGGAACGTATCTATAACATAACCGATGGCATTATGCGCAGTATAATTGTCAATAAAGACGAGAAATAAAGGAGAAAACAAATGATTAATAAAGCTATATTGATGGGCCGGCTGACATCAACGCCTGAGCTAAAGACCACAAGCGGCGGGATTTCAGTTTTATCCTTTTCAATTGCTGTTCAAAGGCAGTATAAAAGTGCAGACGGCACTTACCCGACTGATTTTATTAATATTGTTGCGTGGCGCAATACTGCCGACTTTATTTCTAAATACTTTGAAAAAGGCCAGCTCATTGCAATTGTAGGATCAATTCAAACAAGGTCATATGAAGACAAAGCAGGCAACAAACGCACAGCTGTAGAGGTAGTTGCTGATGAAGCCCATTTTGTTGAATCAAAAAAGGATTCATCGCGCGGCATTGCGCCTGAGTTTAAAGCACCGCCTGTAACCGGCGGAAACGATATGGAGTTTGAAGAGGTTGAAGACGACGAGCTGCCGTTTTAAAATCTTGATTGGAGGTAAACGCTTTGGAAAAGGAAAAGAATTTCAAAGGTAACAGAAAACCACGCCGCAAGGTATGCTCTTTTTGTGTTGACAAAGTAGATCATATTGATTATAAAGATATTGCAAAACTGAAAAAATACACATCTGAAAGAGCAAAAATATTACCGCGCCGTGTAACAGGTACCTGCGCCAAGCACCAAAGGCAGCTCACAGTTGCTATAAAGCGTGCACGCAGTATTGCTCTGCTACCGTATGTAAGCGAATAATTATTAAAAAGGGATACGGTAAGTATCCCTTTTGTTTTTAGGGGAGGGATTTATATGAGGCAGTGTTTAAACTGTGGTCTATCAAATAATGATAATGCTAAGTACTGTATACGCTGCGGGCATGAACTACAAACAATACCACCTATTAATAGTATTACCCAAGCTGTAACAGAGCAAAATACACTCAGTATAGGCCAGTACTTAAAATACTTAGTTCTTTTTTTCTTGCCTATTGCGGGGTGGATAATTACAATTGTTTTTATTTGTAAGAAAAATACAAAACAGCATATTCGAAACTTAGCAACTGCATGCCTTTTATTTAAAATTCTAATTTGGGGATGCATAGTGGCTTATTGCAATATAAAGTATGAAATTTTTGATTTTCAAAATTTCTATCCTCAATATTCTTATGAAGAATATGCTGTATATTAATAACGGCTAAAAACTGCGCTGTAACCAAGTAGGTTACAGCGCAGTTTTATTATTTAAAGTATTCTACAGCACTTTCAAACATGTGGTTTTCAGTATTTCCTTCAACATTTTTATATAGATATTTGCCAATCCGCTCTGAATGGCCCATTTTTCCAAACACCCTACCATCGGGCGAAAGGATACCCTCTACCGCCCAATCAGAACCGTTTGGATTATACTGAATATCCATTGTAGGGTTGCCTTCAAGGTCAACATACTGGGTTGCAATCTGTCCGTTTTGTTTCAGCTCACAAAGCATCTGCTCACTGCATACAAACCTGCCTTCACCATGAGAAATTGCGACTGTATGTATATCCCCCGCATTGCATTTTGAAAGCCAAGGAGAATTTACAGATGCTATGCGTGTACGCACAAGCTTGCTTTGGTGCCGTGCAATTTTATTATATGTAAGGGTAGGAAAGCTCTCATCCACATCTACAATCTTACCGAAAGGCACCAGCCCCAGCTTAATCAGAGCCTGAAACCCGTTGCAGATTCCGCCCATAAGCCCGTCACGATTATACAGCATTTCATGTACAGCATCTTTTATCGCCGGATTTCTGAAAAATGCAGTAATAAATTTACCCGAACCATCCGGCTCATCACCACCCGAGAATCCTCCTGGCAGCATGATAATCTGGCTGTTATGAATAAGATTTTCAATCTGCTTTGCAGACTCGGCAATTCCCTCAGGCGTCAAATTGTTTATAACAAATACCTCTGCCTTTGCGCCTGCTTTTTCAAACACCCTTGCAGTATCATACTCACAGTTCGTGCCGGGAAATACTGGTATAAGCACCTTAGGCTTTGCAACAGATATCTTAGGCGAGTGTGAATGCCTCGCTTCAAAACGTATCGCAGGTATCGGCTGAGCCTTTGTTTTTAAATTTGCAGGATATACCTTTTCCAGCCTATTTTCATAAATCTGTTCCAGCTTTTCAAGGCTTACAGATTGGGCCTTATGCCTAAGCTCATAATCACTTATGGTTTTTCCAAGCTTTGTTCCAATTTCCTCATCTGCTTTAAGCTCAATTATAAAAGAGCCATAGCATAAGCCAAATATTTTTTCAATATCAATGCCATCGTCAAATTCAAAGCCAATGCGATTACCAAAGCACATTTTCATAATCGCTTCAGCAACTCCATTTGCCACAGGCGTGTAAACGCTGTAAACTTTGCCGTCACTAATAAGCTCTGTAACAGTTTTATACAGCTTTAAAAGGCTATTCGGCTTTGGAATTGCATTTTTATCATACTCTGGGCTAAGCATTACTACAGTACTGCCGGCCATTTTGAATTCTGGTGAGACTATATTATCCGCACTGCATACAGAAACAGCAAAGGAAACAAGGGTTGGCGGTACATCAATATTTTCAAAGCTGCCGCTCATTGAATCCTTGCCGCCTATTGCAGCAAGTCCCAGGTCTATCTGAGCTTGCAGTGCCCCTAATAATGCAGCAGCCGGCTTACCCCAGCGCTCGGGCAGGTCCCTTAATCGCTCAAAATACTCCTGGAAAGTAAGATAGCAGTCATCCCCGTACGCGCCGGCGGCTACCAGTTTTGACACAGACTCAATAACCGCAAGATACGCACCTAGATACGGGTCTTTTTCTGATATATCTGGGTTAAACCCATACGCCATAACAGAGCATGTAGTCGTATCGCCGTTTAAAACAGGTATCAATGCTGCCATACTTTGTGTCGGAGTACGCTGGTATTTGCCGCCAAACGGCATCAAAACCGTGCCGGCTCCAATTGTGGAGTCAAACCTCTCTGCAAGCCCGCGGCGGGAACATGCTGATAAATCACCAGCAAGCTTTTCAAACCTCTCAGTCCACTTAATGCCGCTTTTACTGCTCTGGGCATTTTCAGGCCGCTCAATATGCGCTTTAGCATATTTTTTAGCACCATTTGTATTTAAAAATGTACGGGAGATATCAACAATTGTTTTGCCGCGCCAGCTCATTTTAAGGCGGGCAGTATCTGTCACCTGTGCAACCACAGTAGCTTCAAGGTTTTCAGCGTTGCAAAACTCTGCAAACCTCTCTACATCAGCCTTATCCAGTACAACCGCCATACGCTCCTGCGATTCGCTTATTGCAAGCTCAGTACCGTCCAGCCCCTCATACTTTTTAGTGACTTTGTCAAGATCAATATCCAGCCCGTCCGCAAGCTCACCAATAGCTACTGAAACTCCGCCCGCTCCAAAATCGTTACAGCGTTTAATAAGCTTTGTAACAAGCGGATTTCTAAACAATCTCTGCAGCTTGCGCTCTATCGGCGCATTACCCTTTTGAACTTCAGCGCCGCAGCTTTCAAGTGAGCTTAAATCATGTGATTTGGAGGAGCCTGTAGCACCGCCGCAACCGTCACGGCCGGTTCTGCCACCTAAAAGCACAACCACATCACCGCTAACCGGAACTTCCCTTTTAACAGCTGACTGGGGCACAGCACCAACTACAGCACCCAGCTCCATATGCTTTGCAATATATCCATCATGATAAATTTCATCCACCAGACCTGTGGCCAGCCCTATCTGGTTACCATAGGACGAATATCCCGCTGCCGCCGTGGTAACAATTTTTCGCTGTGACAGCTTACCCTCAAGTGTTTTACTCTCCGGCACTGTGGGGTCGGCCGCGCCGGTTATACGCATTGCCTGATACACATACGCACGCCCAGATAGCGGGTCCCGGATAGCCCCGCCAATACAGGTGGCAGCGCCACCAAACGGCTCTATCTCAGTAGGATGGTTATGGGTTTCATTTTTAAATAAAAACAACCAATCTTGATACTCACCATCCACATCCACTTTTATTTTAACAGTGCACGCATTAATTTCATCGGATGCATCCAGCTTGCTAAGCAGGCCGCGGCTTTTTAGATATTTAGCGCCGATTGTGGCCATATCCATCAGCGTTACAGGCTTGTTAATACCAAGCTGATTCCTTATAGTAAGATAGAGTTTATATGTTTGTTCAGCCTTGCTGTCATCAATGCTGACGTCTGACAAAATAGTTGAAAAGGTTGTATGCCGGCAGTGGTCAGACCAATATGTATCAATCATACGAATTTCAGTAAGGGTTGGGCATCTGCCTTCACTTTTAAAATACTGCCTGCAAAATTCAATATCATCAATATCCATTGCAAGGCCGTACTGCTTAATAAATTCATTTAGTCCATCGTTGTCAAGCTCCAAAAACCCATCCAAAACAGGCACATCTTCAGGCGCTTTTAAATCCATTTCAAGCGTAAGCGGCCTGCCAAGCTCGGCAAGCCGGCTTTCAACCGGGTTTATAACAAATTTCTTTATTGACTCAAGCTCAGCTTTTTCAATATTGCCCTCAAGCATATATACTTTTGCTGTGCGCACCCGCGGCCGCTCACCACCGGACACAAACTGTATACATTGCTCACACGAGTCAGCCCGTTGGTCAAACTGACCCGGCAGATACTCAGCGGCAAATACTGTATAATCTCCTTTGGGCAGGTGGTAGTATACCTTGTCTGTTACAGGCTCTGAAAACACTGTAGGAATACACTTTTCAAACAGCTGCTCATCAATATTTTCAACATCATACCTGTTAAGTACACGCGCACTCTTAACAGATTCAATAAGAAGCGTGTTATTTATCTCATATAATAAAGCATCCGCTTCGTTTGTATATCCTTCTTTTTTTTCTGTATAAACTCTGTATACCATATTACACCTCAAACTTCTTGGGAAGTCCTATATCCTTTCGGTAAAAAGAGCCCTCAAATTTAACGTTTTGGGCAGCCTTATAAGCTTTTGCTCTTGCACTTTCGGGGCTTTCAGCCACAGCAGTAAGGCCTAACACCCTTCCACCGCTTGTATAAAAGCAGCCGTTTTCCAGCCTTGTTCCGGCGTGGTAGACAATAACGTCATCTACATCACCAAATTCAATTAGCTTCCCTGTCTCATACTTGGCCGGATACCCACCGGAGGCTATAATGACACAGCATGCGCTGTTATCACTGAACTTGACATTAATTGTATCAAGCTTTTTATCCCATATAGCAAGCATTATATCCAAAAGGTCAGTTTCAAGCAGTGGTAAAACCACCTGTGTTTCAGGGTCGCCAAACCGGCAGTTATACTCTATAACCTTTGGCCCGTCTTTTGTAATCATAAGCCCAAAATACAAGCATCCTGAAAATGGCCTGCCCTCGTTTGCCATTGCTTTGACAGTGGGCAAAAATATCTCGTCCATGCACCGCTTTGCTATTTCTGGAGTATAGTACGGGTTCGGCGCTATCGTTCCCATCCCGCCTGTGTTTGGGCCTAAATCCCCGTCCAGTGCGCGTTTGTGGTCCATAGATGATACCATAGGGCAGATAGTTTTGCCATCACAAAATGCCAGCACTGACACCTCGGGCCCGCTTAAAAACTCCTCAATAACAACGCGGTTTCCGCTTTTGCCAAATATTTTTTCTTTCATGATTGACTCAAGGGCAGCTTTGGCACTTTTGTTATCCTGCGCAATAATAACGCCCTTGCCGAGCGCCAAACCATCCGCTTTAATAACAACAGGATATTCCCCCTTTTCGGTTATATAGGAATAAGCCTTGTCCATATCGTCAAATATTTCATAACGCGCTGTTGGTATATTATATTTTTTCATAAGCTGCTTTGAAAAAGCTTTGCTTCCCTCTATAACAGCAGCGGCCTTATTTGGCCCAAATGTCTTAATTCCACAGGCGTTAAGCTTATCAACAGCGCCTAGCACCAGCGGGTCATCCGGTGCAACAACCGCCAAATCGACTTTATTATCTACGCAAAATTTACAAATACCGTCAATATCAGTGGCCTTAATATCGACACAATCTGCTATCTCGCTTATACCACCGTTTCCAGGCAATGCATATATGCTGTCAACTTTACTGCTTTGGCTGAGTTTTTCTATTATAGCATGCTCTCGTCCACCGCCGCCAACAACTGCTATTTTCATTTTTAAAACCCCTATCTATTAATGATGGAAAAGCCTTATGCCGGTAAAGGCCATGGCAATACTGTATTTATTACAGGTCTCAATAACTTCATCATCGCGTATTGAACCGCCCGGCTCAGCAATATACCGCACCCCGCTCTGCCTTGCGCGTTCAATATTATCCCCGAATGGGAAAAACGCATCACTGCCTAATACCACATCATTAATTTTACTTAGATATTCACGTTTATCAGATTCTGTCAATACATCCGGCTGGGTTTTAAACAGCGTCTGCCATACCCCGTCGTCCAGCACCTGGTTAAAATTGCTGGAAATATAAAGGTCAATAGCGTTATCGCGGTTAGGCCTTGTAATCTCGTCAAGAAAGTCTAGGGCTAATACTTTGGGATGCTGGCGCAAATGCCAGATATCCGCTTTATCCCCTGCAAGCCGTGTGCAGTGAATACGTGACTGCTGCCCAGCACCTACGCCTATTGTTTGCCCGTCCTTAGCATAACAGACAGAATTTGACTGAGTATACTTAAGAGCTATAAGCGATACTATAAGATCCCTCTTAGCAGAGTCAGGAATTATTTTATTTTCTGTAACAACTTTCTTAAACAGGTTTTCGTCTATTTTAAAGTTGTTTCTTGCCTGCTCAAAGGTTATGCCGAACACCTGCTTGCGTTCAATTGGGTCCGGCTCATATGATGCATCAATTTCTATTATTGTATAATTTCCCTTGCGCTTTGATTTTAAAACCTCAAGCGCATCATCGTCATACCCTGGAGCTATAATCCCATCACTTACCTCTTTTGCAATCAGTTTTGCTGTTGAAATATCGCATTTATCACTGAGTGCAATAAAATCTCCGAAAGACGACATCCTGTCCGAGCCGCGCGCACGGGCATATGCACTAGCCAGTGGTGAAAGCTTTAAATCGTCAGGCACGTTATAGATTTTGCGAAGTGTATCATTAAGCGGTAATCCAATTGCTGCTCCAGCAGGGCTTACATGTTTAAAGGATGTCGCAGCGCAGATGCCAGTCGCCTCCTTAAGCTCCTTTACCAGCTGCCAGGAATTAAACGCATCTAACAGATTAATATATCCCGGCTTACCGTTAAGAACTTTAATTGGCAGCTGCCCTTTCTCCATAAATATACGAGCGGGGATTTGATTTGGGTTACAGCCATATTTTAGTTGTAATTCTTTCACTACTTTATACCTCCATTTTTATTGATAATACGTGTATCAATTTTTTTGCTTTGTAAATCAATTGTTCTCACAAACAGAGAAACTTTATTGTCATTATCCAGCGCTTCCCACATTTTACTGCTTATAGTATCAATATCAGAGTCAGGCAGCAGTACACATTTTGGCTCACCACGGAAAGACGGTATGGGCTGGCCATCTTTTTTATAAGTGTGGATAATGCGCCCCTCTGAAGTAATAGGCGACTCATACTCGTAAAAATAACGCAGGCACTGCTCCTTTTTACCAAGGTCACTTTTAAGTATGCTAAGCTTAAAATCAAAACCGCCATCTTTTAAGTGTACAAGCGCACTTATTCGAGGTGTGTAGTTGGGCTCATCCGGCTCAAACTCTCTGGTGCGCAGCGCGTTTTCAAAGCTATCGCCTTTTTTTAGATAATCATAAATCGTGTCAGTCTGGTCACCGTTTGTGACAATTGTATAATCACCAAAAACCCGTACCGGAGCATAAATTATGAGCGACGGGTCGCTTAACTTAGAGCTGTCGTAAGCCTTAGTACGTATACCATCTCCATCAGTGACAAAAACGCGATTACGGCTGTTCTCACTGCGTCCCATTATAAAATAGGCTATTACCGCGCTGTTGCCGCTTTTACCAATCAAAATACCTCTGCCAGGGTAGCTTTTGCCTGCAAGATATCTATATATGTCTTTCATTTTTATCCTCCTTAAGTCCCCTTAGTACGTATTCCACCGCCTGCGGTAATATTATCCACTCTGCCTGCTCCATAACACGCTTTTGAAGCGTCTTGGCATCGTCAGTAGGCTGGATATAAACCGCGCGCTGCATAATTATCTTTCCGCCATCCGGAACCTCATTAACAAAATGCACCGTTGCACCTGTCACCTTAACCCCGTAATCGAGCGCCGCTTGGTGTACGCGTAAACCATAAAATCCTTTGCCACAAAAGGACGGAATTAGTGACGGGTGTACGTTGATAATTCTATCCCTGTACTGGGATATAAAATACGGGCTTAAAATACTTAAAAATCCCGCCAACACAATAAGGTCAATGTTTTCAGCAGCAAGTGTTTTTAACAGCTCATCTTCAAACTTATTGCCAAGCTTTGATTTATCGACAACAACGTTTTTTATACCTGCCTGACTAGCTCGAGCAAGCGCCATAACCCCAGGCCTGTTTGATATTACAATAGCTATCTCTCCGCTGGTGATTATATTATTATCCACAGCATTGATTAACGCCTGCAAATTTGTACCGCCGCCCGAGACCAGCACAGCTATCCTTTTCTTTAACATATTTTAACCCCTAAATCTCCTTTTTGAACTTGTCCTATTATATTAGCTGTTTGACCGTTTTCTCTCAAAATTTCAAGGGTCTTATCTGCGTCATTTTTATTAACTATCACACTCATGCCGGTGCCCATATTAAAAGTGTTAAACATATCCCGCTCTGAAATGCCGCCCAGCCTTTGAATCATATTAAATATCGGCGGGATTGTAATAGCACTTCTGTCAATAACTGCCATAAGCCCTTCTGGCAGGCTGCGCGGAATATTTTCATAAAAACCTCCACCTGTTATGTGTGAAATACCTTTGACTTTAACTTTATCAAGCAGTTCAAGTATAGGCTTAACATATATCTTTGTGGGAGTTAAAAGGCACTCACCAATAGTCATTGCAAGCTCGTCAGAATAAATGCTTAATCTGTCACTCCCTATAATTTTTCTCACTAAAGAAAAACCGTTTGAATGTACGCCGGATGAACTAAGGCCGATTATAACATCATCCGCAGCAATCTTCGATATGTCTATTATCTTGTCCTTGTCAACAATACCAACGCAAAAGCCGGCAAGATCATACTCATTTTCAGGATAAAAACCTGGCATCTCCGCCGTCTCACCGCCAATAAGCGCAGCCCCTGCTTTAACACAGCCATTTGCCACACCTGAAACAATTGCAGCGACCTTTTCTGGTATATTCTTACCCACCGCAATATAATCCAAAAAGTAAAGCGGCTTTGCACCACAGCACACAACATCGTTTACACACATTGCCACACAGTCAATACCAACCGTGTCATGCTTATCAAGCACAAAAGCTATTTTCAGTTTTGTGCCAACGCCATCAGTGCCGCTGACTAAAACCGGCTTGCTAATACCGTCAAGGTCGAGCTCAAACAGCCCGCCAAAACCGCCTATGCCTGACACCACACCTTTAGTCATGGTACGGGCAATATGTGTTTTCATAAGTTCTACAGCGGTGTAGCCGGCTGTAATGTCAACGCCGGCAGCTTTATAACTTTCACTATAGCTTTTCAATGCTTATTTCTCCTTTGTAATTTTTTGTTCGAATTTATTTTTGTCACCTGCCCCGGAAATATCGACAGGATAGTTGCCTGTAAAGCACGCATCACAAATGCCACTGCACTTTTTATTTAAAAGCTTTGGCAAGTCGGAAACGCTTAAATAGCCAAGCGAATCCACACCGATTATTTTTGCTGTTTCTGCAGCTGTATGCTTGCAAGCTATTAAATTTTCAGTTGAGTCAATATCCGTGCCAAAATAACAAGGGTGTAAAAACGCCGGTGCTGACGAGCGCATATGTACTTCCTTTGCCCCCGCCTCCCGCAAAAGCTTTACAATCCTTGCGGAGGTAGTGCCCCTAACAATCGAATCATCAATCATTATAACGCGCTTGTCTTTTACAGTGCTTTTTATAACATTAAGCTTAATCCTGACCGCACTTTCGCGCTGCTTTTGCCCCGGCTGTATAAAGGTACGCCCGATATACTTGTTTTTTATAAATCCAATACCATACGGTATTCCCGACTGCTGTGAGTAACCTATAGCCGCATCAATACCAGAGTCCGGAACACCAATTACCACGTCTGCATCCACATGATGCTCAAGCGCCAGCAGCGCGCCCGCACGGCGGCGGGAATCGTGAACACATGTACCATCAATCACCGAGTCGGGCCGGGAAAAATAAATATACTCAAATACACATAGTGCTTTTTTATCGTTTGAACAACGGTCAGTTATCGAGCGCAGGCCGCCGCTGTCAATTACTACTATCTCACCCGGCTCTACATCACGCACAAACTCCGCCCCAACAGCGTCCAGCGCACAGGTTTCAGAGGCCAAAACATAACCACCGTCTAGTTTTCCAATTGAAAGCGGGCGGAATCCAAGCTTGTCCCTGGCACCAATAAGCTTTTGCGGTGACATCAGTACAATTGAGTATGCGCCCTCAAGTATATCCATCGCTAGGCCAACAGCCTGCTCAATAGATTCGGACTTTAGCCGCTGTTTTGTGATGGTATATGCTATCACCTCAGTATCACTTGTTGTGTGAAAAATAGAACCCTCCAGCTCAAGCTTTTTACGTAAGGCGGCGGCGTTTGTAAGATTACCGTTGTGAGAGAGCGCCATTGTGCCTTTTATATGATTTATAACCAATGGCTGAACATTGCGCCTGGACGAATTGCCGCTTGTTCCGTAACGGACATGCCCTACCGCTATCTGGCCGCTGCCAAGCTGCTTCAATATATCTTGGGTAAAAACATCGTTTACAAGACCAGTGTCTTTATATGAATTCATAACGCCATTGTCATTTACAACTATCCCGCAGCTTTCCTGCCCGCGGTGCTGCAACGCAAACAGGCCATAATACGCGGTACTGGCAACATCAATTCCGATGCTGCAATATACGCCAAACACGCCACACTCTTCGTGTATTGAATCAAACATATTTATTTCCCCAAAAGACGTTTCATTATCTCTTTGTAAGCGTCCTCAACTCCGCCTAAATCACGGCGGAAACGGTCTTTATCCAATTTCTCGCCGGTCTTACTGTCCCAAAAGCGGCAGGTATCAGGCGAAATTTCGTCAGCAAGTACGATTGTACCATCATAAGTCTTACCAAACTCCAGTTTGAAATCTATAAGTTCAATCCCTAAATCCTTTAAGTAATCGCTTAAAATGTCATTAATTTTAAGCGCATACTTTGATATTAGGTCAAGCTCGTCCTCTGTACAATAGTTCATAGCCAAAATATGATACTCATTTACCATTGGATCTCCAAGCGCGTCATCTTTGTAACAAAACTCCAAAACTGTTTTTGAAAGTTTAGTACCCTCACTAAGGCCAAGACGCTTTGCAAGCGAGCCTGCCGCAATATTGCGCACAATCACCTCTAAAGGCACGATTGAAACGCGCTTAACAAGAGTTTCCCTATCTGAAAGTTCTTTTACAAAATGGGTTGGAATCCCGTTCCTTTCTATCAACTGCATCAGATGATTGGTAACACGGTTATTAATAACGCCTTTGCCTTCAATGGTACCCTTTTTTTCGCCATTAAACGCAGTTGCGCTATCCTTATAGTCTACAATACATAGCTGCTCATCATCTGTAGCATAAACCCTTTTGGCTTTTCCCTCATAGATCATTTGTTTCTTTTCCATTTTATATATCTCCTTTTAATTAAAATTTGCTCTGTAGTTCTTTATCTTTCTGCAATACTGAAAGCGTCATCTCTGCACGCATGTCAGCAAGCTTGTTTTCAAGATTTTTGTCTTCTATGGCAAGCATCTGCGCCGCCAGCAGTGCGGCATTGTAGGCCCCGTCAATTGCGACAGTAGCAACCGGCATGCCGGACGGCATTTGTACAGTCGATAAAAGCGCATCCAACCCGTCCAGCGTGGACGATTTTATGGGTATGCCAATTATCGGCAAAGTAGAGGATGCCGCCATTGCGCCAGCCAGATGTGCAGCCTTGCCAGCAGCAGCTATTATTACTCCAAACCCATTATCGCGTGCATTTTTAGCAAACTGCGATGATTGCTCAGGCGTGCGATGGGCTGAGTATACATGCGCCTCAAATGGAATATCAAGCTGTTTTAGCAGCTCTGTAGCGGGTTTCACCTTATCAAAATCACTTATACTGCCCATAATAATTGCAACTTTTTTCATATACAAACTCCTTTCAAAAGCAAAAGGCGAAGTGCAAAGCGCACTACGCCTATATTTAATAATCAGCTTAAAATAATTATACTCCTGCCTACAAAAAGAAAATCAGATAAGTATTCGCTTTTTAAAAGCTTACTGCACAACAAGTCCCCAATCCTTTCCGGCCGGTCATTTACTTTTAAATATTATAGCACATTAAGTCGCATGATAGCAATACCAAATACTTATTTTGTTTTAATTTAATATTAAATACATTCCCTTTAAAAACTTAATTGTTAATTAAGCCTAATAATCAGTAATTAAACTGATACTGATACAGTGATTTATAGAGGCCATTGTTTGCAATAAGCTGGTCATGTGTACCTTGCTCCACTATTCCATCCTTAGTAAGCACCACTATTTCATCGGCATTTTTTATGGTTGACAGCCTGTGCGCTACAATCAGTGTGGTCCTGCCTTTTGACAATTTTTCAAGGGATGACTGTATCTGCATTTCTGTTGCATTATCCAGCGCGCTGGTAGCCTCATCTAAAATCAATATCGGTGGATTTTTAAGAAAGACCCTGGCGATTGATATACGCTGCTTCTGCCCGCCGGAGAGTTTTACTCCGCGCTCGCCCACGCCGGTATCATACCCGTTTTCAAGGGTTTGTATAAAGTCATGAATATTGGCAAGCTTTGCGGCTTCTATTATCTGCTGGTCAGTAGCATCCAGATTTCCGTATGCAATGTTTTCACGGATTGTACCATCAAACAGAAATACGTCCTGCGCAACTATACCAACATTTTTTCTAAGGCTTTGGCGGGTAAGCTTTGTTATATCAATCCCATCAATCTCGATATTTCCGCAGTCTAGCTCATAAAATCTGGGTATCAGGTGGCAGAGCGTTGTTTTTCCAGTACCGGAAGGGCCCACAAGCGCCACCGTCTTACCCTTATCAATTTTTAAATTTAAATGGTTTATCACAAGGCTTTTATCTTTAGCGTCAGAATTCTGGTACTTAAAGCTGACATCATTAAATGATATATCTCCTTTAAGCTTAGGCACATCAATTGCATCTGGCAGCTCAGGCTCTTCGTTTTGCTCTATTATCTCATTAAAGCGTACAAAGCCAGTAATGCCTTGCTGGAACTGCTCAAAAAGTGATACGAGGCGGTTTATTGGGTTTAGAAAAGTTGATATGTACAAAATATAAGTTGCAAACTCACCCACATTAATTGTGCCGTTAAAGAAAAATAGTCCGCCCGCAACCAGCACGACCAGATATAATAGGTCAGTAAAGAGCCCCATGCCGGAAAAGAATAAGCCCATTGACCTATATTCCATACCACGCACTTTTTTAAATCGGTTATTTGCCTTTTCAAATTTCTTGGTCTCATGCGCTTCAGCTGTATAAGCCCTAGAAATTCTCATGCCGGAAATTGAGTTTTCAACATTGGCATTTACCTTTGCTATCTCCTTGCGCCCTAGGCTGAAAGCCTCATTCATACTCTTGCGCATTCTAATAGCAAAGAACACTATAAAAGGTATAAAAGCAAATATTATTAGAGTTAGATAAATGTTAATTGACGATAAAATTATAAACGAACCTAAAAGCATTATAACTGACAAAAACAAGTCCTCAGGGCCATGGTGCGCAAGCTCGGATATCTCAAACAGATCATTTATAATCCTTGACATGATTGCGCCGGTTTTGTTTTCATCATAAAATGAAAAAGGTAACTTTTGCAGCTTTTTAAACATGTCCACACGCATGTCACCCTGTATCCTTACGCCAACAACATGGCCCCAATACTGGATAAAATAATTTAAAAATGCTTTAATTACATATATCAGCAAAAGTATAGCCGCACATATAATAAGCGGGCTTAATTTTTGGTTAGGCACATAATCGTTTATTATATTTTTTGCAATAAGCGGATAAATCAAGTTGCAAATTGCAACCAGCAGCGCACAAATCATATCAATAAAAAACAGCTTTTTGTGCGGTTTATAATATGAAATAAACTTTTTAATCAGCTTCATATTTAATCTCTGTTTTCTGCATCCTGCATGCCATAAGTTTCTTTTAAGCCTACTGTCTGCACCTTCAAAATATTTGTATTTCCTGAGGTGTCGACCGGGATACCAGCGGTTATGACTACAATATCCCCATCCTTAACAATATCAATTTGCTTTGCACAGTCAATAGCGTGTATAAAAAGCTCATCTGAATTTTTTTGATACCGTGCCAGTGCAGGGTACACACCCCATGACAGCGAAAGCTGATGATATGTCTTAAGCACTGGCGTTGCAGCAACAACTGGCTCAAACGGCCGAAATTTTGACATCCGCCTTGCTGTCTGACCATATTTAGTTACTGCGATTATTGCCTTGGCTTTCAAATCCCGCGCTGTTGTACAGGTCGCATCACAAATTGCATTGGTAGTGTCGGACGAATCCACTTCAAGGCTGATATTATTATAAGCGCCCATTGAAAACGCGTCATGCTCGGCCTGCTGCGCGATTTTTGCCATTACCTTTACAGCAAGCACCGGGTATTTACCCATAGCACTTTCTCCGGATAGCATTATAGCAGAAGTTCCGTCAAAAATCGCATTCGCAACATCTGTTATTTCCGCACGGGTAGGGCTTGCGTTTTGTATCATAGATTCCAGCATTTGCGTTGCAGTTATAACCATCTTTCCAGACTGATAACAGCGCTTAATAAACTTTTTCTGGATTCCCGGTAGCTTTTCGTATTCAATCTCTACACCCATATCACCGCGCGCTACCATTATACCATCCGAGTGCTCTAATATTTCATCAAAGTTTTTGATACCTTCTATATTTTCAATTTTTGCAATTATTTTTATATGGTGCCCGCCATAGTAATCCACAAACTTGCGCAGTTCAATAACATCTTCCTTGCGCCTTACAAAAGATGCAGCAATAAAATCAACGTCATTTTCAACGCCAAATACAATATCCTTTTTGTCCTGAGCGCTCATATATTCCATATCAAGCGCCACCCTGGGCACATTAAGGCTTTTATGATTACTAATTTTACCACCGGTGACCACTTCACACTCAATCTCAGTTTCTGTGGTTTTTTTAACAGTAAGCTCTATTTTCCCATCGTCTATCAATATTGTATTGCCCTCTTTAACTTTCTGAGGCAGCTTATCATATGTGATATAAGCTATTTCACTATTACCCATTATAGGATTAACAGTCAGTTTAAATATCTGCCCGTTTTCAACAGTGACCGACCCGTTTTCAAAGTCGCCAAGCCTTATTTCCGGCCCGCGTGTATCTAACATGACAGCCGCGGGAATACCCAGCCTATCCCGCACTTTGCGAAAAAGGTCAATCTGGTCTTTCTGGATTTTGTGAGTACCGTGCGACATGTTAATTCTTGCAACATCCATCCCCGCCTTTAGCATCTGTTCTATTGTTTTTTCATCACTGCTTGCAGGGCCTAATGTACATACAATTTTAGTTTTTCTCATTCTTATATCTCCTTTAAGTTTTTATTGACAAGAGTTGTATTCTATATATAATTTAAAATAAAAAAGATGTGTTGAAATGAAATATAAAAAGCTTATTATATGCGCTCTATTCACCGCGCTTAATGCAATATTCTCTCAAATTTCTATACCAATCGGCCCAATCCCTATAAACCTTGCAACCCTTTCAGTGTTGTGCAGTGCAACACTGCTTGGCCCCGGCTTGGGCGCTTTAAGCCAGATAATTTATCTACTGCTTGGCGCATTTGGGCTTCCAATTTTCTCATCAATGCAGGGCGGATTAGGTGTGATGTTAGGACCAACCGGCGGGTATATTATAGGATATGTCTTGGCGGCATTTGTAACAGGTATTATCACCCAAAAACTTAAATTTAATATATGGGTTATACTGCTTGCCCTTTTTTCAGGATACATCACTTATACACTTTCCGGCACCATTTGGTATATGTACACTGCAAACGTAAATATAATACAAGCGATTTTAGCATGCGTTCTGCCATTTATAGTAGGTGATGCGCTAAAAATTGCCGCTGCTTGTTTATTGACAATAAGGTTAAGACCGATAATCCTCAAAATGTACCCATAATATATTATAGCACCTCTTTTTTAAAAAAACAAATGGCTCACAAAATTTTATTTATATTGACAAAAATTGAGATATAATATAGAATGTATTATGCTGAAAAACAAAGAAGAGAACAGTAGGCTGTAATCCATGGGTTCAGAGAGCCGCATATTGCTGTGACTGCGGCGCTATATTACAGCTGAATAACGTCTTGGAGTTGCAGGTTGAAAAGGCGTTGCCTTAGTAGACTGTGCCGTTAGCATGCGTTAAAGCTATAAAGCGGAAAGGGATATTTTCTCTTTCTAACTTAGGTGGTACCACGGAAAGCACTTAGCCTTTCGTCCTATTTGGGCGAAGGGCTTATTTTTATGTTAAGCCTTAGGAGGAATATAAATGAAACGTACACATTACTGCGCTGAGGTGCGCGAAAGTGATATCGGAAAGGAAATTACAGTTTGCGGCTGGGTACAGACAAAGCGCGATATGGGCGGTGTTATATTTTTGGATATTGCCGACCGTGAGGGCGTTTTGCAAACAGTTTTTGATGCCGGCAGTTTGTCTGAGCAGGAATTTGCGCTGGCAGAATCGATGAAAAACCAGTCAGTAGTCCAGGTGAGCGGCAAGGTTAGGCTTAGAGACGATGAGACTGTAAACCCAAAAATCAAAACCGGAACTATTGAGCTTAAAGCAACTAAGCTAATATTGCTTTCGGCTTGTAAAACACTGCCTTATGCGCTGGAGGACGGCGAAAATGTACGTGAGGATTTAAGGCTTAAGTATAGATTTATTGACCTGCGTCGCCCGCAGATGCTTAACAATTTAAAGTTTAGGCACCATTTGATAAGCTCTGCACGAAGCTATCTTGACAATGATGGATTTATTGAAGTAGAGACACCAATGCTTACAAAAAGCACGCCGGAGGGCGCAAGGGATTACCTGGTTCCCAGCCGCGTCCACCCTGGCAGCTTTTACGCCTTGCCGCAGTCACCTCAAATATTTAAGCAGTTGCTTATGGTGGGCGGTATTGATAAGTATTACCAGGTCGCACGTTGCTTTAGGGATGAGGATCTGCGCGCGGACCGGCAGCCTGAATTTACCCAAGTGGATATGGAGCTTTCGTTTGTTGAGCAGGAAGATATTCTAATTTTGCTTGAAAAGCTCTTTAAGCATATATTTAAAGAATGTATGGGATATGAAATTGAAAAGCCTTTTAAACGGATTACCTGGCAAGAGTCAATGCTTAAATACGGATGTGATAAACCGGACCTTAGGTTTGGGCTTGAAATTGTAGACCTTACTGACATAGCTAAAAACTGTGGATTTAGTGTATTTAAGAACGTCTGTGACAAAGGCGGAATAGTGCGCGCGATAAATGTAAAAGGCAAGCATGACTTTTCGCGCGGCACTATTGAAGCGCTTACCGAAAAAGCAATTAAGCTTGGCGCAAAGGGCATGGCATGGATTTCACTAAGGCCGGACGGCGAAATCTATTCGGTCCTCACAAAATACTTTAAAGATGATGAAATGCAAAGCTTATTAACGCGCTGCAATGCTGAACCCGGCGATTTTATCCTGTTTTGTGCGGATAAACCAAATATTGTATGCAACACTCTTAGCAACCTTAGACTAATTATAGCGGATATGCTTGGCCTTATGGATAAGAAAAAATTTGAGTTTTGCTTTATTACAGAATTTCCGCAGTTTGAATACTCCGAAACAGAACAGCGGTTTATGGCAATGCACCACCCCTTTACAATGCCTTTTGATGACGATATCCAGTATCTAAAAAGTGACCCTGCGCGGGTGCGTGCCCAGGCATACGATGTTGTGCTAAACGGTGTTGAGCTTGGCAGCGGAAGTATTCGTATTCACAACAGTGATATACAGAACTTGATGTTTGAAGCGTTAGGGTTTGACAAAGAACAGATTGAAAAAAGATTTGGGTTTATGGTAAATGCGTTTAAGTATGGTACTCCGCCGCATGGTGGCTTTGCGTTTGGTGTTGACAGGCTTGCAATGCTGCTGCTTGGCGCTGACTCACTTAGGGATGTTATTGCATTCCCTAAAAATAAAGACGCCGTTTGCCCTATGACTGACGCACCTACACCTGTTGATTATGAACAGCTTAAGGTACTTGGACTTACAGAGGGAATAATTGAGCAAAAAGAGAAGCAGCATACAAAGGCACAAAAGATAGAAATAGATGTTAAAAAAATCGCTGAACTTTCAAAACTTAAACTAAGCCAGTCAGAATCAGAAATGTTTAAAAAAGAAATGGCGGATATTATCGGGTTTGCTGACCAGCTTAGCGAGGCTGATACATCAGGCATTCAGCCTGCAGAGCATATAGGCGGCTTGTCTAACGTCTTAAGGGAAGATAAGGTCGTAGCTCCCTTTAACCGCGATTTAATGCTTAAAAATGCAAAAACCAAGGCGGACGGGTATATAACCGTTCCAAAGGTCATTGAATAAGGAGGTAGTGAAAATGAGTGAGATTACAAGCCTTACTCTTAGCGAGCTTTCATCCAAGCTTCAGACTAAGGAAATATCTTCACAAGAGGCAACCCGCGCATACCTTGACCGTATTAAAAGCACCGATACTGAAATAGGTGCATACCTGTCCATAACCGAAAAATTTGCACTAGAAAGTGCTGAGCGTGTGGACAAAAAGCGCATGCAAGGGGCTACACTTTCAAGCCTCGCAGGCGTGCCCGCCGCCATAAAGGACAATATCTGCACAAAAGACATAACTACCACCTGTGCATCAAAAATGCTTTCTGACTTTATACCTCCATATAATGCCACTGTAATGGAAAAGCTTTTTGATAGCGATATTGTAATGCTTGGCAAGCTTAATATGGATGAATTTGCAATGGGGTCTACCACTGAAAACTCCGCATTCAAAGTGACTCACAACCCCAGAAACCTAGACTATGTACCGGGCGGAAGCTCAGGTGGTTCAGCAGCCTGTATTGCCGCTAATGAAGCGGCCTTTGCCCTAGGCAGTGATACAGGCGGCTCTATAAGGCAACCGGCAGCGTTTTGCGGTGTGGTGGGGATGAAACCTACCTATGGCGCTGTATCAAGGTACGGGCTTATTGCGTTTGCCTCATCACTGGACCAGATAGGTCCGCTTACTCATAACGTTGCGGATATGTCATTAGTCCTAAATGCAATCTGCGGGCATGACCCGAAAGATGCAACCAGTGCGGATGTGGAATATCCCGACTACACAAAAGCGCTGGGCAAAGATATAAAAGGCTTAAAAATAGCCATAGCAAAAGAGTATTTTGGAAAAGGCATTTCACAAGAAGTTAAAGACGCTGTGCTTAATGCTGCAAAGTTATATGAAAAAATGGGAGCAGTAGTAAACGAGGTGTCGCTGCCCTCTCTTAAATACGCGCTTCCCGCTTATTATGTTATATCCAGTGCTGAGGCTTCGTCCAACCTTGCGCGTTTTGACGGAGTAAGATATGGCTACCGTAGTGACGATTACAGCGATATTGACCAGCTTTATAAAAACACCCGCAGTGAAGGCTTTGGCAGTGAGGTTAAACGCCGCATTATGCTTGGTACCTTTGCCCTTTCATCCGGATACTATGACGCCTACTATAAAAAAGCGCTGCAGGTAAGAATGTTAATACTAAATGATTTTTCAAAGATATTTGATGAGAATGATTTGGTTTTAGCGCCTGTAAGCCCAACGACAGCGTATAAGATAGGCGAGAAAAGTGCTGACCCGCTGGAAATGTATATGGGTGATATTTATACAGTGCCTGTAAATATAGCCGGGCTGCCTGCCATTTCCCTGCCCTGCGGCACTGGTGAAAACGGGCTGCCTATTGGTATGCAGCTTATTGGAAAAGCATACAGTGAAAAAACCATTATTAGTGCAGCGCATGCTTTTGAGGAGGCGACAAAATGAGTAATGAGTTTGAAATGGTTATAGGACTTGAAGTGCATGTTGAGCTTAAAACAAAAACAAAAATATTCTGCGGCTGCCCCACGGATTTTGGAGCTGAGCCAAACACGCAGTGCTGCCCAGTCTGCATGGGTATGCCTGGCACACTACCGGTTTTAAATAAGCAGGTAGTGGACTATGCAATCCAAGCCGGGCTTGCAACCAATTGTGAAATTGCAAAATTTTCAAAGCAGGACCGTAAAAACTATTTTTATCCTGACCTACCTAAGGCCTACCAAATCTCACAGTATGATCTGCCGCTGTGCGAGCATGGATATCTTGATATAGAGACAAAAAGCGGCAGTAAACGCATAGGAATTACACGCATCCATATTGAGGAGGATGCTGGCAAGCTTGTGCATGATAAAGAGCACGGCACAATGTTTGACTGCAACAGGTGCGGTGTGCCGTTAATTGAGATAGTCTCTGAGCCGGATATCAGATCTGCTGATGAGGCACGGGCATATGTTCAGAAACTGCGCTCAATACTTATGTATACCGGAGTTTCGGACTGTAAGATGAATGAAGGCTCGCTTAGGTGCGATGTCAACCTCTCAATCCGCAAGGCTGGGGACAAGGAGTTTGGCACACGTACCGAAATGAAAAACTTAAACTCAATTAATTTTATAGTTAAAGCGATAGAGTATGAGTATAAGCGGCAGGTAGACGCTGTGAAAGCTGGGGAACAGATTATACAAGAAACCCGCAGGTTTGACGCTGACAGCGGCAAGACATATTCAATGCGCAGTAAGGAAAACGCAAACGACTACCGCTACTTTCCCGACCCGGACCTGCCGCCGATTAAGAAAACTAAAGCTGAGATAGATAGTCTTTTATCTGAAATTCCCACGCTTCCAGATCAGCGCAAAAAGGAATACACACAAAAATATGGGCTTACCCCGTACGATGCTGAGATAATAACCTCTCAAAAAGAATTTGCTGATTATTTTGAAGCGGCGGCTGAAAATACCGACTTTCCAAAGCTTGCAGCAAACCTGTTGATTGGTGAAGTATTTAGGATGATGCAGCCGGATGATGTACTTATACCCATCTCTGCAAAGCACCTGGCTGAAATTGCGCAGATGTCAGGCAGCAATGTAATAAACAGCAGCACAGCCAAAAAGCTGTGTAAGATGTTATGGGACAACGATAGAGACCCTGCCGAGATTGTAAAGGAACAGGGCCTTGCACAAATTAATGACAGCCAGCAGATAAGCGCCTGGGCAGATGAGGTATTTGCACAAAATCCCAAATCAATAGCTGATTATAAAAAGGGAAAGACTGCCGCAATGGGAGCTTTAATCGGCCAGGTAATGGCAAAGAGCCGCGGAAGGGCAAATCCTACCATGGTAAATGATATTGTTGCCCAAAAATTAAGCCAGCAGTAAACCATATTTGACAAAATATTCTCTTTTTGATATCATAAGCGTTTAGAATACAAATATTTAAGGACATGATAAAATGGACAAAATAACACTAGTAGTTCCCTGCTATAATGAGCAGGAAGTGCTTTATCAGTTCTATGACGAAGTATGCCGCATAGCAGCTGAAATGAGCGAGCAGACTTTTGAATTTTTATTTGTGGATGACGGTTCAAAAGATAATACTCTCAATATTTTAAAAGACCTGCATAAAAAGGACAAGCGTGTTCGTTTTATATCATTTTCGCGAAACTTTGGTAAGGAAGCTGGATTATATGCAGGGCTGCAAAATGCGACAGGTAATTATGTAGCTGTGATTGACGCAGATTTACAGCATCCTCCTGCAATGCTGCCGCTGATGTATCATGCTATAACCCAAGAGGGTTATGACTGTGCTGCTGCGAGAAGATCAACACGCGCGGGTGAATCTAAAATACGTTCCAGCTTCTCGCGCTTATTTTATAAAATTATGAACAAAATAACAAAAACCGATATGGTAGATGGTGCTTGTGACTTTCGCATGATGTCGCGCAAGATGGTGGACGCTGTACTTTCTTTAAAGGAAAGCAACCGCTTTTCAAAAGGCATCTTTGGCTGGGTGGGTTTTAAAACAAAATGGATACCATATGAAAATATTGAGCGGGTGGCAGGACAGACAAAATGGTCGTTTTGGAGCCTTTTGCTGTACGCGCTGGACGGCATAATTGCGTTTTCTACAACCCCTCTTATGATATCGTCAATTATGGGTATAATATTTTGCTTTATTGCTTTTTTAATGATTGTTTTTATAATAATAAAAACGCTTATTTGGGGGGATCCGGTGGCAGGCTATCCATCGCTGGTCTGTATACTGTTTTTTGTATCAGGCATTCAGCTGTTCTGCACCGGTATTTTAGGGCAGTATCTGTCCAAACTGTATATTGAAACTAAAAACAGGCCCATTTATATAATTGGCTGCACTGAAAAGGATTTTGAAGGAGAAAAGGATGATACAACAGCTTAAGAAATTATACTTTTCCAAAAAAGAAATTATAAACTATTTGTTTTTTGGGGTATGTACAACTGCAGTAAACTGGGTAACTTACAGCCTGCTTGTAAAGCTTTTATCTTTTAATATAAATACAGCTAATATTATATCATGGATAGTAGCGGTTGCATTTGCTTATGTAACCAATAAAATTTGGGTGTTTGAAAGCCGCTCATGGGAACCAAGCTTTGTTTTAAAGGAAGCTTTGTCGTTTACTGGCAGCCGCTTACTCTCTGGAGTTTTTGAAATCGGGCTCTTACCAATTCTTGTTGCCTGCGGCCTTAATCAAACCCTGTTTGGGGTTGAGGGCTTTGTTGCTAAAATAATAATCAGCGTTATAGTTGTAATACTCAACTATATTTTTAGCAGATTTTTTGTTTTCAAAAATGGTTCAGATGGAGTATTAAGCAAAATAAAAGCCTTTGATAATAAGAGTCAAAGAAATAAGCGGATTATATACTATACTTGTTATACTTTAGCTTTTATAATCACCGGCCTTTTAGTTTTTTACGCATTTTGGTCAAGGGGCCGTTCTTTTGTCTGGGATTCGGACGGGCTGGAGCAGCATTTTAACTCACTTGTGTACTTTGGGCGTTATATGCGCTCAATTATTTACGAACTGTTTGAGACCGGCCGGCTTGTTATACCGCTATGGGACTCAACAATAGGATTTGGCAGCGATATACTTACCACGCTCCACTACTACGCAATAGGAGACCCTTTAAATCTTCTTTCAGTTTTTGTTCCGGGTGCATTTACAGTGTATCTGTATACAGCGCTTATAATTTTGCGCATGTTTTTGTCAGGTGCTACTTTTTCCATGTTTTGCAACAAGTTGGGCTTAAGCCGGCTGGGTTCACTTTGCGGTGCGCTGGTTTATACTTTCAGCGGCTTTGCACTTGTAGCGCTAAGGCATTGCTATTTTATAAACCCAATACTTTATCTGCCGCTTATTCTTTTGGGCATTGAAAAGATATTTAGAAAAGAAAAGCCATATCTTTTTATTATCATGATATTTATATCAGCACTCAGCAGCTTTTACTTTTTCTATATGCTCTCAATACTAATGTTTATTTATGCTGTGTTCCGCTTTTTCCACTTTTACAAAGAGCATTATATTGTAAACATATTTAAAAACCTAGGCAGTTTTATAGTATATTATCTTATTGGATTACTGATGGCCTGCCCAATTTTTCTGCCTAATATTGCGGGGTTCTTTTCCACTGCACGCTCTGATGCCAAAACTATTATAGATGTATTTTACCGTGGTGCTTATTACCCTATGTTCCCTCAAAGCTTTATTACTACAGAAACTCCGGGATACTGGACTTATATAGGTGTTGCGGTGGTGGCACTGCTGGCCATTTTCCTGCTGTTTATAAAACGCAAAAAACACACTGACCTTAAGCTTGGGTTTTTGCTGCTAACTGTTTTTCTGCTTATCCCATATATAGGCCATGTCTTTAATGGCTTTGCATATATGAACAACCGCTGGGTATTTGGATATACGTTTATAATTGCACTAATCTTAGCGGTAATGCTGCCTTCTCTTTTTACTCTTACAAAAAGGCAGCTTGGATTTTTGACTATATTTACTATAGCTTATATTGTAGTTTGTCTTTTTAATTTTGATAATTTAAGTTATAACTTTTTCGTATCAGCTGGCCTTTTGGTTTTATCACTTGTTTTGCCGTTTTGGGCTCATATTTCAAAACAAAACGGCACTGTTAAAACATCTATGAAGGTTTTGATTACATCCCTTACAATGATAAGTATTTGTGCAAACGCATTGTATCTTTATTCAGCAGTCCCGGGCGGAGGTGATTATGCATCAGATTTTTACAAGGCCTCTCAGGCGTTTCCGCTAATGGCAGATACGTCTTTAAGAACCGTAAAAAAGATAGACGATGACAGCTTTTACCGCGTTGAGCAAAATAAAAATACAGTAACAAATAGAAATTCTGCGCTTGTAAACAGAATAAATGCAACTTCATATTATTTCAGCCTAGGTAACGGTTATATCTTTAATTATATGGACGAGCTCAATAATTTAAATAACATTGACGCTGTTTATTATGGCTTGGACGGACGCACAATGCAGCTGACGCTTGCAGCCGGCAAGTATTTTGTCATAAAATCTGATCAGAAGCAGTATTTGCCGTATGGTTATACAGAGAAAGCTGCAACATATCAGGTGGGGCAAAAACCTGTACAGAAAAATGTAAGTGTACTGGAAGGTAACAATACAAGCTACACAGCCTATGAAAGCAGCAATACGCTAGGCCTTTGTTATGCATATTCATCCTATATACCTAAAAGTGAGTATTTAAACCTGACACCCACACAGCGCCAGCAGGCTATGCTGCAAAGTGTTGTGCTGGACCAAAGCACCCTTCCTAAAGGCACTCCGGTTTATAATGATAAAGAGCTGGACTTTACAATCAGTTACACTGACGGAATCACCATAGAAAATGGCGTTATAACTGTAACTGATAAATCAGCTTCAATTACTCTTAACTTTGAGGGAGTTCCATACTGTGAGACATACCTGCAGATGTCAAACTTAAGCTTTGAGGGAATACATCCGCTTGAAAAGTATACAGATGAAGATTTAGAGAATATGGAGGATTATGAGCGTAAGGAACTTATCAATAAAAACAAGTATTGGACTGAGCCGACCAATGCTACCATTAGTGTAGAATGCGAAGACGTAGAAAAGTCAGCAATTATAAGTAATCCATATCATGAATGGTATCGCGGGCGCAATGACTTTTTATTTAATCTTTGCTACAGTGAAGACGCAAAAAGCAGTATTAAAATCAGCTTTAGCAAAACAGGCAGATATTCGTATGATGATATAAGTGTTATAGTGCAGCCTATGGATAATGTTGATGAGCAGATTACAAATTTAAATTATGAAATACCCGAAGGCCTCAACCTCTCTACCAATGGATTTACAGGCACCTTTAATTTCAGTCAAGACAAGTTCCTATGTTTTTCTATACCATACAGCAGCGGATGGAGCGCATATGTTGACGGACAAGAAGTAGAACTTATGCAAGCCAATTCAATGTATATGGGTATAATGCTTACTCCAGGTGAGCATACGGTTGAGTTAAAATATATGACGCCGGGACTGCCAATCGGTATTATAATGTCAATAGTAGGACTATTCCTTTTTATTTGCGTTATTATTTTAAACGTTTACCGCAAAAAAAAGATTGGCACGTAAGTAACGTGCCAATCTTTAATTTAATCTTTAATTCCAAGCATATTAATAATTCTTAGTAATGTGATTCTATGGCGCATATATGGGCTGTATTTAATACCCAGCCTGCACATCTCATCTGATACATTAACTTCTTGTATTGTAGTAGCACAGCCTGCCCGCTTCATCATATCTGTCAGTGTATCAATATCCGGGATATCATCTTGTATAGACTGCCTAATGTCCGGCCAGTGCGCTTTTAATGCAGCAAGGTCAACCTCGTCTGTAATCTGCGGATTATTCATCTTTAAGACATCATCTTTAAAGCTCTTGCTGTAGTGGTTAAGTACATCATCCATATCAAAGCTGTCCGGCACAGGATTTATATCTTTATACTTTAGCAAGTCTTTATATATCTTTGCTACCAGCAAAGTTGCAACTCCAACTTTTTTGCCGTGGAATTCAGGCCATATCCCCTTTTCCAGCTTATGTATTTCCCAGTAGTGAGATATAACATGCTCACAGCCCGAAGCAGGTCTTGTGCAACCCGCAAGCTGCATTGCACAGCCTGTAAGTATAAGCCCTTCCATTATTGCGCCTGCCGCCTGGGGATCATTAGCTGTAACCTTATCAGTTAAAGAAACGACTTTATCTATAGCCTTTTTTACAAGGTCTACAATTTTATCGCAATAATACTCATTTATAGTATACTTGGCAACTTTCCAGTCTACAATTGCAATATATTTTGCTAAAATATCGCCATATCCAGCTGACTTTAATTCTGTGGGAGACGCGGCTAAAATATCAGTGTCCGCAATAACCACCATCGGCTGGCGGGCAAGATAAGATATTTTAAAATTATTTTTAATAAGCGGTGACGAGTCTGAAGCAAAACCGTCCATTGACGGGGCTGTTGCAAAAATAGCAAGCGGCTTATCTGCCTTAAAAGCGCCATACCTGCAGATGTCGTTTATCGAGCCTGTTCCTACAGACAACAACCCGTCAAAATCAGACATTAACCCTGCTATCTCCATAGCATCGTCATAATATGCATATCGCATATCGTCATATATTTTGGTCTCATATGTAAAGCCACTGCTCTTTAGTGATTCCAACAGCCCTTTAGAAACCCCCATAGCATTTTTATCTGAAATGATAAGCAGCTTTTTGGGAAAGGCGGCTTTATTTAATATTTCACCAGTTTTGTGTACCAGCCCCCTGTCAGCTTCAAACACCTTTAAGTCAAATGTATGCTGCTTTCCGCAGGGGCACCCCTTAAGTCCGTCAATGATTTCTTGCAAATTCATAATTTACACTCCTTTATATATCAAAATTAAAAACTGTTTTTCCATCAGCTTTAAAAACCACTTTATCGTACAGTGGGGCACTGCCAACATAACTTTTATTTCTTTTAAAATATATTTTGTAATCTTTATATTTATCAATTACATATTGACCAGCACCCAAAGGCTCACTGTTTTTTTCTTTTATGCTGTCCAGCTGGCCGCGGGTAAAACCAAATTTGTTATTTTCATAATCATATTGGCTTATATCGCCGTAATAATGAAGCGGCGCTACATATATATCACAGATAGTATTCAGCTTTTTGGTTGTATCACCAAGGCTCTTTATTTCTATCTGGTTCTGGCTTAATTTCTTTATACCCTCAATTCTATCAACAGCCTGTCCGCCGAGAGCAGCAAGCTTATTCTCCAAGACAACCTCTTTTGCAATTTGCTCGGCAACGTTAGACAACACTGTTCCAGATTGCTCTTCAAGCTTTTGATAATCATATCCATACTGATTTATTATATCTTCAAGGACCTGCTGCTCACTCTCTACAGCCGTAGAATCGTAGCTGTCATCAATTGAGAAATAAAAAGCAAATAAATCTTTAGTTTCAGGATATTGCTCTAATTGCTCCTGTATTTCAGTTAATTTTTTATACGTATCATCTCTATAAAGATTACGTACCCATTCAAGCTCATCCTTTAAAAACGGAATGATTATTTGCTCTTTTAACCTGGATATAGTGAGCTCAGTCGGGTTTTTAAGCTCATTTTCAATTTCCTCATCACTGACTGAAGTTTCAGAAGCCAAGGAATTATTATAAGTATAATTTTTAATTCCTATAATTGTAGAATTCTTTACTTCTGACCAGCCAATATAAAAAAGGTCAGCATAAACATGATAGGAAAAAATTACATCATCCGCGGTAAGCGGTGTCCCATCACTAAACTTTGCCTCAGGATTTAAAGTAATAACTGTTGTCGTTATTCGACTGTCAACATCATAACTTGTGCTAACATCACTAAGTCCTGTTTTTCTAGACATAGCATCTAATATAACTTCATCATTGTCTATCTGAACAAGCTTTATCTGCGTCATATCAACAACCCGCAAATCGTTAAGAGAACGACAGAAAAATGGGCTGAATTCATTTAGAAAATAATTAAATGTTTCGGTATGTGCATTAAAATAACAAGACGACAATGATAAAACAACTATTAGTAAAATACCTATAAGCTTTAATATTTTTAGTTTCATAAGTATATTCTCACTTCAAAATTATATTAATATTTAGGTATTTTATTATAATACATTAGTGGCCTAATGTCAAATAGTGTGGCCTCTGAAGAATTATTGTATAATATGTATGTGTCGCATAGGCGAATATTATATCAATTTATTTGGAGGTACACAATTATGAGAAAGAAAAGCATTCTGTTCACAGACGACCACAAGAAGGATTTCCGCGAAAACACAGTTTATCTTTATCTACTGCTTTTTCTGTGTTTTCCAATCGGGCTTTATACCTTGCATAAGACAAAAAGCAAAAGTAGAAAATTCAAAACTGTATATTTTACCATTTGTGCAATTTTTGTAGCGTTGCTTATTACGGTTATTGTCATCTCACTGATTCCGGATAAAATTGAGATAGTCATTAACGAGAGCACCATCAATCTTGAAGTTGGGCAGTCCTATTCAGTAAACGTAGGGACATCCAAAGAGGGATTTTCATATGCCGACTATGAGTATATTTCAGAAGATCCTGATATTGCTTCATTTGAGGATGGTATTGTAACAGCAATTAATCCGGGCAGCTGTGAGATTTATGTTACGGCAAGCGGTAAAACCAGCAACCGTGTTACTGTAATAGTAACAGAAGATGAAGACGGAATTGATTATGCCCGCACCGTGTACATAACCGAATCGGGAAGCGTCTATCATTATGATAGCAGCTGTTCCAATATGTCAAACCCCATATCGCTGACAATTGATGAAGCGATTAAAATGGGTTACAGCGCTTGTAAACGTTGCGCAATTGATGAGTGAAATGCAAAAAAAGTTGAAATAACTTGAATTTTAAAAGGCAATATGTTATAAATTATATACTTGGAGGAGTATTTAATGAAAAAACATATACGTCTTATCTCAATAATTACATTAGTTATTATCAGCTGTACCCTTTTAAGCAGCTGCAATCTGTTTAAAAAGGATACAATCAGCGTTTCGCTCGGTCAACGGCCGGACGAATTGAATCCGCATTATTGTTCCGACATTTCTGACATTTCCATACTCAATCATATATTTGAGGGTCTCTTTTATATAGACCAGAACGGAAATACGCAGCCAAGGCAAGCCAAGGATTATACAGTCACAAGCGACGGGCTTACCTATACAATTACACTTCGTGACGATTTATATTGGAGCGATGGTAATAAACTCACTGCACAGGACTATGTAAATTCTTGGAAGATTGCCTGCCAAATTAATGCCGAGTCAACACATTCCTATATGTTCAGTGTGATTGACGGGTATGATGACAACAATTTAAATATTGCAGCTACTGATGAAACCACTTTAAAAGTCAGTTTGAAAGAGCCTTGTGTCAGCTTTTTAGCACTTTTGGCATGCCCGGCATATTATCCGGTGCGCCAAGACATCATTGAGCAAAATGCCAACTGGGCAAAGGCTGCAGGCACACTAATTGGTAACGGTGCGTATACAATAAAAGAATGGTCGGACAGCTCTCTTACAGTTGAAAAAAACAAGTACTATTATGGCAAAGACGAGTTGACTGCTGACAGTATTAACTTTATGTTTTTTGACAGCGAGCAGGGAATGAATGCTTATGACAGCGGTCAAATAAGTTTTATTGACAACTTAACTAGTAGCCAGATAGAGCAAAACTTATCAGAGAGTGATTTTAATCAAACGCCTCTTGCAGGCACTTATTTCATAGAGCTTAACATCGACTCCGAGGTCATCAGCAAAGTTGACGTAAGGCAAGCGCTTGCGCTTGCTATAGACCGCCAGACAATATGCGACACATATCTCAATGCGATTCAGCGTCCGGCCGATCGATTGATAGCTCCGCCGCTGAGCGATAAACTTGCTCAAGCGGAGTACTTTGATGACTTTGAGAGCTCGATGCAAGAGGCCGCAGATTTATTGGAAGAAGCCGGGCATAGAAACGGTAGAGGGCTTGATACAATCCGATATATCTATTACAATGAAGGCGGCCACGGCAGCATAGCCGAGTCAATTGCAAAAACCTGGGAAACACTGGGCCTTACTGTTGAGCTTGTGCCAATGGGCTGGAACGAGTTTTTATCGGCGAGAAATACCGGCAACTATGACGTAGCACACTTTGCATGGTTTGCCGATTACTGCGACCCTATGACCTTCTTGGAATTGTTTAGGTCGCAAAACGCAAATAACGACTCTCAGTTTGCCTCGTCTATTTATGACGAATTATTGGAGCAGGCAGAAGGTGAAACAGATGAGCAAAAGCGTGCTGAATATATAGCCGAAGCTGAGCAGCACTTATTTACTCGCTGGGTGTTATCACCCATCTACTTTAGTTACGGCGGGTATTTACAAAACGAAAATATTGAAGGCGTTGAGGTTTCAGCATTAGGCTATAAGTTTTTTGGCCACGCGAATTTAATTTAACCATGGCACAATGGAATCCGTGGCACGGATGTAAAAAGATAAGCCCGGGCTGTCAAAACTGTTATGTTTACAGAACCGACTCACGTTTTGACAAGGACAGTTCAAAGGTTGTAAAAAACTCAAGCTTTACCCTGCCTGTACAGCGTGACAGGAATGGGCGCTATAAACTTTCCGGCGGGCAGACTGTTTACACCTGTTTTACTTCCGACTTTTTCCTGGACAGTGCGGACAAGTGGCGTATAGACGCATGGAACTATATCAGAAACAGACCGGACTTGTTTTTTATAATTATCACCAAACGTATAGACCGTTTTGAAGTAAATTTACCAATCGATTGGCAGGATGGTTACCAAAACGTACGCATTTGCTGCACTGTGGAAAATCAGGACCGTGCAGATTACAGGCTGCCTATATTTCTTAAAGCGCCTGTACGGCATAAATCTATTGTTTGCGAGCCGCTTTTAGAGCGTATTGACATTTCAAAATACTTAACAAATCAGATAGACGAGGTTATAGCAGGCGGAGAATCCGGAAACAATGCCCGCATATGCGATTATGATTGGATTTATGCCATACGGGAACAATGTGTAAACCAAAATGTAAATTTTATATTCAAGCAAACTGGAGCAAGGTTTTATAAAGACGGTAAGATTTATAGGATAGCACGCAAATTTCAGCACACGCAGGCCAAAAAAGCAAACCTCGACTATATAATAAAAAAAGACGCATAAGCAAAACAGCTTATGCGTCTTTAATTTATTTAAACTCTTTAAAATCACAATCTAAAAATCCTTTTCGGATAATCAGGCTGTCATCCACTGCAGCTCCGTTATCTGTTAGTGCAGTAATGATATATGACGGACTTAACATCTTGGCCGCTGAAAAATCAAGTATTGTTTCAATCTCCACACCGTTTTGAATATCTTTTATATCCAGCTTATGTATAAACTCACGTATATCCACAACAGCCTGGCTGCGCTTGGTCTTTTTTTCAACCATAACAGGGCATTCAAACAGCTTGTTTACCCATGCCTTATCTTTATCACAATCAATATTTAGTTTATATTCTGCAAAGCATATTTCTTTAAATTTAGTCCCGGGAAAATAGATTTCTTTAATACTAATGCCCGGCGGCATGACATCTTTAAGTTGATTTAGCTGTGAAATATCCAAATCATCATCAGCTTTAAAGTCAAACAGCTCATATTGCCCCTCATAGCCAAGAGAAAGCGGGCCGGCAAACACAACCTTAGGATGAGGATTAAAGCCCTCACTGAGCCAAATATTAAGCTTTGAGCGCAATAGCGCGCGCATTATTGCTCGGTTAAGGTCAAGGTGTGAAATAAATACTGCCATACCCTTTTTTTCAAAGCAAACCCTAACATCTCTATACATCGCACTTGCCTCCCATTAATGCCGCCGCCCCGCAGCCCAGGCATTTTTCAGCGCAATTAGGGGAGCGCTCAGCACTATAAGATTTTTTAGCCTCTTTTTCTAAAAACTGTTTAGTTACGCCGATATCTATAAAATCCCACGGCAGTATCTCATCAAAATCACGTTTTCTCTCGCTGTAAAATTCTTTTTTAAGCCCCGCTTTTTCAAAAGCTTGTTGCCAGCGTTCATACTCAAAAAACTCATCCCACGCTTCCAGCCTGCCACCAAGCTGCTCGACCGTATCTATCACGCTTGAAAGCCTGCGGTCTCCGCGTGCCAGCACAGCCTCAATTACAGACATATACGGGGTATGCGCACTGAGCGATATCCTGTGATTATTAAGATTTTCATTTATTATCTGCTGTTTTCTTATAATCTTTTCCGCACTGTCCTGCCCTTCCCACTGAAAAGCCGTAAATGGTTTTGGGACAAATGTAGCAACGCTAATTGATAGATTTATATAACGGTTTCTCTTTTGGCGGTCAACTTTAAAAAATAAGTCCGCCAAATGCTCACCAAGCTGCGATATTGCCTTTACATCGTCATCTGTTTCTGTAGGCAGGCCAATCATAAAATACAGCTTTACAGATGAATTGCCGTTTTCAAAGGCCATTGTACAGCTCTTTTCTATATCATCAAGCGTTATATTTTTATTTATTACATCCCTCAGCCTTTGGCTGCCAGCTTCCGGGGCAAATGTAAAGGTTGTTTTCTTTACACGTGATATTTTTTCTGCCAGCTCTTTACTGAAATTATCCAGACGTAATGATGGAAGCGATAAGTTAATCCCCCGCGGCTCAGTAATTTTTAAAAGCTTGTCCACAAGCTCTTCGATATATGGATAATCACTGCTGGACAGAGAGCAGAGGGACAGCTGTTCATAGCCAGTAAAATCAAGCAGTGCCTTAGCCTGCTTTACCAAAGTATCAGGCTTTTTTGAACGGATGGGCCTAAAAAGCATTGCCGCCTGGCAGAACCTGCAGCCACGGGTGCATCCCCTAAACAGCTCTATTGTAACTCTGTCATGCACAACATCAATAAACGGGACTATTTGTGTTTTAGGAAAATATGCACTGTCAAAATCCTTTACAATTCTTTTTTTAACTGTGGACGGTGCTTGTTGGGTATTAGGCTCAAAACGTTTTATTTTACCCATTTCATCATATGTAACGTCATAAAGCCCTGGTGCATATACCCCTTCAATTTTAACCGCACGCTTTAAAAATTCAGGCTTTGAGATGTTCTCTGCTTTTGCCTTGTCATATTCATTTAGCAGCTCAACTATCTGCTGTTCACCCTCGCCAATTAAAAATAAATCAATAAAGTCCGCAAGCGGTTCAGGGTTATACGCACAGGGTCCTCCGGCAATAACCAAATTTTTAAGGTCCTTTCTCTGATTTGCGTAAACAGGCACATCACCAAGCCTTAGCATATGCAGCACAGTTGTAAAACACATCTCATACTGAAGGGTAAAGCCTATTACATCAAATTGGTTAAGCGGTGTGTGGCTTTCCAGCGAGTAAAGCTTAAGTTCGTTTTCAATAAGTTTTTGCTCAAAGTCCGGCCAGGGCTGGCACACCCGCTCACACCATACGTTTTCAATACTGTTTGCAGCAGAGTATAGTATACGATAACCAAGGTTGGACATGGCAATATCATAAATATCCGGAAAGCAAAAGGCGAACCGGGTGGTGATGTTATTAAGGTCCTTTTTACATTCGCCCAATTCTCCGCCTGTATATCGGCTCGGTTTTTGGACGCTTAGCAGTATTTTTCGTATTTTTTTAAAATCCTTTTCCATAAACGTCTCCTTTAAATCTCACAGGACTTAAACAGGCCCAATATTAATAATAGTACCAAATAAGCACACAATATTGCAAGTGAAAAGTTATAGCCCGTTTGTACAACTAGATAAACCGCTGCAATTAACAGCGGTATAACAAATACCACAGACACCACTTTTGTTATTAATGACGCACGGCCTTGTTCAAGCCTTCCGGCTAATATGCAGTAAAGGCAGCGCCCTCCGTCCAGCGGATAAATAGGCAGGATATTGACAGCAAACAGGCAGAGGTTGGACATTGCCAAAAACACAACCAGCTGGGTATACATACCAAGCCTTGATAGCAATATAAATACAAGCCCTGCTAAAAAGCTGGCGCAAGGCCCCATAAGCGCACTTATTGCCTCGCGCTTATAATCCAGTTCTAAATTGCCTGAAATCTGGATGCCAAAGCCATGCACTTTCAGTGCACCAACTTTTCCGCCCATAATTTTTATCGCTATAATATGCCCAAGCTCATGCAAAAAAGCACATAACACAGCATATAGCGCATAAAAGGTACCGTCTATTAATATAAAAGAGACGATAGTTATAATAAAAAGCGGTGAAAGCTTAAACCGTTTCATAGCCTGTTAAATATGGATATGGGTCAAATTGCTCACCATCTTCGCGCATTTCAAAATGTAAGTGTGTGCCCGTACTCCAACCGGTAGACCCTATAACGCCTATTTTACTACCTTTTTTTACTTTTTTGCCCTGTTTAACAGATATGCTTGAAAGGTGCCCGTAAAAAGTAGAGATATGCTCATCATGACTTATTATTATATAGTTACCATAAACCTCGCTCTGGCCGGTTTCTAATACAGTGCCATCTGCAAAAGCTAAGATATCGCTGCCGTCTGCAGCAGCGATATCTATCCCTGTATGATCACTTTGCTTGCCGGATATCGGATTTATCCGGCCGGAAAAATAAGATGTAATTGTTCCCGATTCCAGCGGGTTCGTGTACGCAAATAAAAACTTCTGGTTATTAAGCCAGCTAATAAAATCAGCAGACTCAGGGCTATTAAGATAAGAAAAGGTTGGGGCGCTTACATTGGCTATCAGCCCGCCGGACTGGCCATTGTCGTTAATAGGGTCAGTGTTTTGGGCATTGTTATCAGTCTGTGCCTCATTAGTGTTATCGTCTGACTCATTTTGCGGATTAAACACATTCTTAAGTGCCTGGTTATCTTCAATTTTATTAAACAGGCCCGAGCTGATATCTGATAATGTCTTTGAGCCAATTTTAAAATTTTTAATACTGTTTACAGCGTTTTGAAAAAACACAGGGTGAGAAGTTTTAACATAGAAAACCGCGCAACCTAACAGTAAAAGGACAATCAACACGTAAACAAGCTTTGAGCCTTTAGAGCCGGATGGTGACCGGCTTTTTGTACGAGACCCGCTACCGCGCAGTTCACGTAAAGAATCCTTTGTGTAATATTCCATTCTTTTGCCACTCCCATACAGTCTATTTTATCAATAAACTATATGCAGACAAGTGTGCAAAAATATCATTTAATTACTACTTTATAAAAATTCTTTTTGCCTTTTCTGATTATGACACCCGATTCAAACTGCGATTTTTCCGCTGGCATATTAGGGTCGGTAACCCGCTTGTCATCCAGTGAAATTCCGCCCTGGGTTATAAGCCTTCTGCCCTCGGAACGGGAGGGAACAATTGAAGCTGAAACTAAAACATCCAGTACTGTAGTTGCATCACTAAAATCAGATATCTCAATTAAAGGTATATTTTCCTTAGCAGAGCCGCCAGCAAATAATGCACGTGCAGCATCCAGCGCCTTTTGCGCCTCCCTTTCACCATGTACCAGCTTTGTAACCTCAAACGCCAGCAGCTCTTTTGCCACATTTAGGTCACTGCCGCTAAGTTTACTTAACTCTTTAATCTTTTCTACCGGAACAAATGTCAATAAATTAAGGCAGTTAATAACATCCCCGTCATCAACATTGCGCCAGTATTGGAAAAATTCGTAGGGTGAAGTTTTTTCAGGGTCAAGCCATATAGCACCTTTTTCAGTTTTGCCCATCTTTTTGCCGTCTTTTGTTGTAAGCAGCTTATATGTTACTCCGTAAACCTCTTTGCCCTCAACGCGGCGGACAAGGTCAATACCGCCTAAAATGTTGGACCACTGGTCGTCACCCCCGCACTCCATTATAACATTTTGGGTGCGGTACAGATGCAAAAAGTCATAGCTCTGCATTATCATGTAGTTAAACTCAATAAAGGTAAGCCCCTTTTCATAGCGAGTTTTAAAACACTCCGCCGCCAGCATGCGGTTAACTGTAAAGTGGACGCCAATGTCTCTTAAAAACTCCATATAATTAAGATTAAGCAGCCAATCACCGTTGCGTACAATCAAAGCTTTTGAGTCAGAAAAGTCTATAAAGCGTGACATTTGCTGCTGAAAACGCTTGGCATTATAGTCAATTTGCTCTTTTGTAAGCATTTTACGCATATCGGTTTTCCCAGTCGGGTCGCCTACCATTGTAGTACCGGTACCCAGCAGTACAACAGGGGTGTGCCCTGCCTTTTGCAGGCGTGACATAACCATAAGCTGCACAAAATGGCCGGCTGTAAGCGAGTCAGCAGTGGCGTCAAACCCTACATAGAATTTGATTTTTGAATTGTCAAGCAGTTCTTTTGTTTTTTGCTCATTAGTCATCTGCGCAAACAGACCGCGCGCCGATAGTTCTTCAAATAAAGTCATTTTATTTCCTCCTTAAATATAAAAGCCCTTTTGCCATAATGGCAAAAGGGCGAAAATTTCGCGGTACCACCTTTTTTCACAGCATAGTTATATGCTGCCTTAGGGTGCTAAAGCACCATGCTTAACGCGCACAAAACGCCGGGGTTTCCCGCCGGTTGCTCCAAGGCCGTAATTCACATAAAAAGCGGCCGCCCCTTTTCACCTGCCAGAGGCTCTCTAAAGGCCTAACATCTTTAGCTACTTACCTTTTCAATGCTATTCCATTATAAGTATTTAATTTACGTTTGTCAACACCGCTTTACAATATTTTAGCTTGCAAGCTAGAATAATTAGTGTTATGATAATAAAAAAGGAGGCATAATAAATGGAAAACTTTGAATACTATGCACCCACTAAAGTCTTTTTTGGTAAGGACACTCAAAAGCTTGCTGGAAAAGCTGTTAAGGAGTTTAAAGGCAAAAAAGTTTTATTACACTACGGCGGAAAAAGCGCTATAAAAAGCGGGCTTATTGACGAGGTGTGTCAAAGCCTTGAATTAGAAGGAATTGAGTATGTCACCCTTGGCGGGGTGGTGCCAAACCCTCGCCTTTCGCTTGTGCGCCAGGGTATAGAGCTTTGCAAAAAAGAAAATGTTGATTTTATACTTGCAGTTGGCGGTGGCAGCGTTATTGACTCGTCCAAAGCAATAGCCTATGGCATCGCAAACGACTGCGATGTCTGGGATTTTTACAGCCGCAAGGCTAAAGCTAAGGCTTGTGCGCCAGTTGGCGCAGTTCTTACTATAGCGGCAGCTGGCAGTGAAATGAGTAATTCATCGGTAATTACAAACGAGCAGGGCTGGCTTAAACGCGGATACAGCAGTGATCTCAGCCGGCCAAAGTTTGCGATAATGAACCCGGTGTTAACCTATACTCTACCCGCTTATCAGACAGCGGCTGGCTGTGTTGATATAATGCTTCACACTTTAGAGAGATATTTTACAAACACCACAGATGTTGAGCTTAGTGACAGGCTTTGCGAATCGATTTTAAAAACAATAATCCATAATGCACCCATTGCACTAAAGCAGCCTGATAACTATGCAGCAAGGGCTGAAATAATGTGGAGCTCAAGCCTTGCCCATAACAATGTTACAGGTGTAGGCAGGGTGCAGGACTGGGCCTGCCATCAGCTGGAGCATGAGCTTAGCGGCATGTTTGATGTGGCCCATGGCGCTGGGCTTGCAAGCGTCTGGGGCAGCTGGGCACGCTATGTGATGAAAGAAAATCCCATGCGCTTTGCGCAGCTGGCGGTTAATGTAATGGGGCTTGAAATGGACTTTGAAAATCCGTCGTCTACAGCCTTAAGAGGTATAGAGGCCATGGAGCAGTTCTTTAAAAGTATAGGCATGCCCATAAAAATATCTGAGCTTGGTATTGATATTAATGAGCGGCAAATAGACGAGCTGGCACACAAATGCAGTTTTGAAGGCAAGCGCACAATCGGCGGATTTAAAATACTAAACGAGCAGGATATGCGTGAAATTTACACGCTGGCAAGATGACAAAAATTCTTTTAGTTGAAGATGATATTGAGATTGTAAAAAGCCTTGGCGCTTTTTTAAAAAGCGAGGGGTATCAAGTAGACACAGTAGATAGCCAGGACCAGGCAATTGATATAATCGGCAAAACAAAGTATGACCTTTTGCTTATTGACATAAGTTTAAGGCAGGGTAATGGCTTCGCGGTGTGCAAAGCTGCCCGCTCGCTTTACGATATCCCGGTTATATTTCTCACAGCCTCAAATGACGAATACAGTGTGATTACAGGGCTGGACATGGGCGCGGATGATTTTGTAAACAAGCCGTTTCGGCCGAGAGAGCTTTTGTCGCGCATAAAAAGTGTTATGCGCCGCAGTTATGGCCAAGGTACAACCGTAAAGATTGGCAGCTTAAGCATTGATACGCAGCGTGCTGTTGTTGAAAAAAACGGGAGTGAGTTGTTTTTATCTGCGCTTGAATACAGGCTGCTGCTCGCTTTTATTAATAACCGCGGGCTGGTGTTGTCCAGAGACAAGCTGATGGAGGAAATCTGGAGCATTTCAGGAGAGTTTGTAAATGACAATACCCTTACTGTCTATATTAAAAGATTAAGGGACAAGATAGAGGATGACCCTCAAAACCCAAACATAATAAAAACGGTCCGCGGTTTGGGATATAGGCTGGAATAATCTATGAAAATACTACGTAACCCTGAAATTAAAAGGCTTATAATCTTTATTTTAATTTTTACGGTACTAGCCTGTGCAATTGCCTTTGCAATAAATATCTGGTGCAGTATTTTTACATTTATAGTCTGTGCCTTACTAAGTGTTTATTTTTTAATCTTTACATATAGAAGATATAAAAACATTGAAAGTATAAGCCAAAAAATAAATCAGATACTAAACGGGTATGAAAGCTTGGACTTTAGTGAATATAGCGAGGGTGAGCTGTCAATTCTGCAAAGCGAAGTATATAAGATGACAGTAAAGCTTAGGCAGCAGGCAAGCATGCTGCAAAACGACAAGCTGTATTTATCCGATTCGCTTGCAAACATATCGCATCAGCTTAAAACCCCGCTTACTTCAATGAACCTTGCCCTATCAAGGCTTTCCGGGGATAACCTTACACATAATGAGAGAATGGAAATTGTAAACCAGCTGCGCGGGCTGCTGTCACGCACTGATTGGCTTATTACCACCCTGCTTAAAATTTCAAAGCTGGATTCAAATACCGCTATATTTAAAAAAGAGCAGGTTGAAGCTAAAAAGCTGATAGACACCGCTTTAGAGCCTCTGCTTATACCAATTGAGATAAGGGGGCTGAATATAAAAACAGATATTCAGCCAAACATTAGATTGACCTGCGATATAAACTGGACTAATGAGGCTGTTAGCAATATAATAAAAAATTGTATGGAGCACACGCCTTTTGGCGGAATGCTTTCGGTAAGCTGTACACAAAGTGCGCTGTTTACGCAGATAGTTATTTCTGACACAGGCCCCGGCATTTCAGAAACGGATCTGCCGCATATTTTCAAAAGGTTCTATAAAGGCAAAAACTCACCAGATTATAGTTTTGGTATAGGCCTTAACCTTGCAAGTATGATTGTTTCCAAACAAAACGGTACTATCGACGCGAGAAATTTAAAAGGCGGCGGCGCACAATTTATAATAAAGCTTTATTCAGAAATTATATAAAGACCCGGTCTTAAAAAAGACCGGGCCCTTTTTATGTCTGCTTTCCTGCAAACTGATTTTTATACAGCCTATAGTAACAGCCCTTATTTTCTAAAAGTTGCTCATGGTTGCCTGTTTCTACTACCCTGCCGTCATCAATTACTATAATTTTGTCAGCGTCACGAATAGTTGAAAGCCTGTGTGCTATTATTAAGCTTGTTCTGTTTTTCATGAGTGCAATCATTGCCTGTTGTATGTGCATTTCAGTGCGGGTATCAACGCTTGATGTTGCCTCATCCAATATTAATATTTTAGGATTAGCAAGCACTGCGCGTGCAATTGACAACAATTGGCGCTGCCCTCCGCTTAAATTGCTGCCCGATTCGCTTAGCATAGTATCATATTGTTCAGCAAGCTGTTCTATAAATATATCCGCATTGGCAGCCTTAGCCGCCTCCTTTATTTCATCCATTGATGCACCCAGCTTGCCATATCTTATGTTTGCGGCAATTGTATCTGAAAACAGCACAGTGTCCTGAAGCACAATTGCAATAGATCTCCTTAAATCGTCTTTGGGAATATCCTGAATATTTATACCGTCCAGCAAAATTTCTCCGCTGTCAACATCATAAAACCGCGTCAAAAGATTAACGACTGTAGTTTTGCCCGAGCCGGTAGCACCTACTATCGCAATTTTTTGCCCGCTCTTTACCTCCAGGTTAAAATCTTTAAGCACCCGCTCGCCCGGGATATATGAAAAATTAATATCCCTAAAGGAAAGTTCGCCTTTTATTTTCTCTGGATCTAATTTAATATTCCCACCAACATCTTCGCTTGGGTGGTCCATTATTGCAAAAACCCTTTCCGCGCCTGCAAGAGCTGTTAGTATCTGGGCATATTGGTTGGCCACTTCAGAGATAGGGCGCGTAAATTGCTTTGAATACAGTAAAAACGCCTGAATAACACCTACTGTTATTATATCCTGCAGTGCCATATACCCGCCTACCGCGGCAATAAGCAAATACCCAAAGTTACCGATAAAATTCATAAGCGGCCCCATTATACCGCCGAATATCTGGGCTCGTATACTGCAGTTTTTAAGGTCAGTACTTATTTTTGAAAAATCCTTTATGGCCTGTTTTTCCCTGCTGTAGGCCATAACTGTTTTATATCCAGTAACCATCTCCTCAATATGTCCGTTTAGATTTCCTAAAAGCGCCTGCTGGCGGGTAAAATATTTGCGCATAAACTTGGACATATAAATACTTGCAAAAAGGCTAAGAGGGACAGTTACAAGGCTGACAAGTGTAAGCAATGGGTTATAGGAAATCATTATAATAAACGTACCTAATATAGTTAAAACACTTGAGAACAGTGACGCTATCGACTGTGAAATGGTATTTGATACATTTTCCACATCGTTTGTCATACGGCTCATTATATCGCCATGCTGATGGGTGTCCAGATATCGGATAGGCAGCCTTTCAATTTTAGCAAACAGGTCAGCGCGCATATTACGAACTGTAGTTTGGGAGAGTTTAGCTGCAAAAACACCCTGAAAATATGTAAAAACAGACGAGAGTATATAGCTTAAGGCGATTAGAGCTAAAATCTTATAAAGGCTGTTAAAATCGACATGCAGTTTACTGTCTGAAATAGTTATGCAGTCAATTGCAAACGCCTGTAAAGACGGTGCAGCAAGGGAAAGCAGCGTAACAACAAGCATTATTGCTAATAGCGCGATTAAATAATACTTGTTTTTGCCTATATAGATTACAAGCCTTTTAAGTGTCCCGGCAGTATTTTTAGGCTTTTCCCGAATCATTGGCCCCCTCGGGCCACCGCGCGGGCCGCCCATTGGTCCCGGTGCACGCATATTATTTCGATTAGGTTCAGGCATGGCTTATAGCCTCCTTCCCTAGCTGTGAATTATATATATCCTGATAGACGGTGCTGGTCTGCAATAATTGCTCATGCCGCCCGCTGGCCGCTATTCTGCCGCCTTCCAGTACTATAATTCTGTCCGCCTGCATAACGCTGGCCACCCGCTGTGCTACCATTATTACAGTGGTGCCCCGCATACTCTCTCTAAGCGCCTGCTGCAGCCGCGCTTCTGTACCCAAATCAAGCGCTGAAGTACTGTCATCAAACAAAAGTATTTCAGGGCTGCGAATAACCGCGCGCGCTATTGAGATACGCTGTTTCTGACCGCCAGAAAGAGATGAGCCTTTTTCTCCAATAATAGTGTCGTACCCATCCTTAAAACTGCGTATAAAATCATCCGCCTGCGCCACCTTTGCGGCATTTATAACCTGCTCATCACTCGCGCTTGGATTGCCCCAGCGGATATTGTCCGCAATTGTGCCTGAAAACAGCTCACTTTTTTGCATTACAAACGCAATCTTTTTTCTAAGCTGTTCAATACTGTAGTCCCTTGCCGGCCTGCCATTAATAAAAATTTCACCTTCTGATGGGTCATAAAACCTTGGTATTAAATTGCAGAGTGTTGTCTTGCCCGAGCCAGTTGAGCCTAGGATTGCCACCGTCTCACCCGGGTGTATCTCTAAATTTATGTCTTTTAAAACCGGGCGCCCTGACTTTCCATAATGGAAACTAACATCTTTAAGTAAAATTCCTTTATTTTTATCTGTCTCATTATCTAAAACGCCTTTACCGTCTGATATATCAGGATAGGTATCCAGCACCTGCCTTATACGCTCCGCCGATGCTCTGGCTCTGGATATGGACTGAAACATCATACTTACCATCATAATTGACATCAGTATTTGGGTGACATATGTAACCGCCGCCATCACCTGGCCTACCTGCATGGCCTTTGCCACAACCTGAAACCCGCCGATTAATATAATTGCGACTACTGAAAAGTTCATAACTATCATTAAAATAGGATTTAATATTGCCATGAGCTTTTGAACTTTAAGAGATGTCTGCATTAATTCATTATTAGCTGTGTTAAACCGCTTTTGCTCATAATCTTCTCTTACATACGCCTTCCTGGCACCTGTAACATTTTCCTGAACAACTGAGTTTACACGGTCTAACTTTTTCTGGACAATTCCAAATAAGGGGCTTGCTTTAGAGAGCAAAAGCCATACAACCAAAAGCTGAATCGGCAGTGCCACAACCAACACCAAGCCAAAATTGACATTAAGGGAAATTGCCATTACAATACCGCCTAAAAAGGACATCGGCGCCCTTACAAACATACGTAGTGCCATTGACACCAGGTCCTGCACAGCTGTAATATCATTTGTCAGCCGGGTGACAAGTGACCCGGTAGTAAAATGGTCAGTTTGGGAAAGGGACAGGTCCATTACACGGCCAAACACGTCTTTCCTTAAATCATTACCGAAATTTTGGGCGGCAACTGTGCCAAATGCAGCACCACCAACACCGCACAAGCCGCCTATTAAAGTACATAGCAGCATAATAATGCCTGTTGTAAAAATGACACGTATATTGCCCTCCAGCACACCATTGTCAACTATTGTTGACATAAGCCGCGGCTGCATCAGGTCAAAAATAACCTCACCCGCCATAACAAGCGGTGACATTATGGCAAAAACCCAATACGGTTTCAGATATTTTATCAGATGTGTTTTAGGTTTACCGCCTTGTTTTAACTTTGACATATATCTATATTCCTTTCATTACTCCCACTCGTCATAGCTTAAAATGTTTTCCCGCATACGCAGCAAAATACTTTTTAGTGTCTGGCAGTCCGCTTCGCTTATTCCCCTTACAAATATATCTTCTGTCTTTTTGATATTTTGTTTTAAAAGCTTATCCATGCGCTTTCCGCTTTCTGTAATTTTAACCCTGGTCTGGCGCTGGTCCGTTTGGTCTGTCTCTCTGGTGACAAGCCCTGCCGCCTCCATCTTTCTAAGCGTAACGCTGACTGTCGGCGCCTTTAAATGGGTTCTCTTAACCAAATCCAATTGCGTCAAATCATCCTCATGAGAAAGGTGCATAATAAGCTGCCTAAAACCCTCCTGCATGCCTATCTTTTCCCCTTCGCTTCGCATATGATTATGAAACAGCCTTGAAACTTCATTAATAAGCATCATAACCGGCATCTGCTCCGCCGGAATTTTTGCATGGTTATTATCTGCTTTTTTCATTATATCACCCAAATTAGTTTATTTACTAACTAATTATATTTATTTAAATTAAAAAAGTCAAGCATATTTTTGATTGAACAAAATTTTTATGATAAAATGTTAAAATGACAAAATTGTAATTTAACTGTCACCCACATGTCATTATAACGCGGTATACTACTCATATAAAATTGGAGGAATGGTTGTTATGCAAATTATAAAAGTTGAAAATTTAAAAAAGGTGTATGGCAAAGGAGAAAATGAAGTAAAGGCGCTAAACGGCATTTCATTTACAGTTAATAAAGGCGAATTTATTGCTATCATAGGGCCTAGCGGTTCAGGCAAATCTACGCTTTTGCATATACTGGGCGGCGTTGATAAGCCAAGCTCTGGCAAGGTGTATGTTGACGGAATAGATGTCTATGCACAAAATGATGAGCAGCTGGCAATTTTCAGGCGCAGGCAGGTGGGCTTGATTTATCAGTTTTATAACTTAATCCCTGTGCTGGATGTGGTGGAAAACATCACGCTACCAGTTTTAATGGACGGGAGGAAAGTAAATAAAGAAACACTTAATGAGCTTTTAGTAACCCTTGACCTTGAAAACCGGCAGCATCATCTACCAAACCAGCTTTCCGGCGGGCAGCAGCAAAGGGTATCAATCGGCAGGGCGCTCATAAATTCACCCGCTGTTGTGCTTGCAGATGAGCCTACAGGTAACCTTGACTCAAAAAACAGCCAGGAGATTATTGAGCTTTTAAAGCTGTCCAACAAACGCTATCATCAAACTTTAATAATTATTACCCACGATGAAAGTATTGCGCTGCAAGCTGACCGCATTATAAAAATCGAAGACGGCCAAATCACCCGTGACGAGGTGATTGGCGGATGAACATACTAAATAAAGTTACTGTAAAGTCACTGCGGCTTAACAAGACCAGAACAGTAGTTACAATTATAGGAATAATATTGTCTGCTGCAATGATTGTTGCAGTAATATCTTTTATTTTAACGCTTCAAAGATACATGCTGGAATCGGTAAAGCTGTCAGACGGAGATTGGCATGTGATGTCATTAAATGTTACACAGTCCGATATGGATTCTTTAAAGCAAAACTCAAAGGTCAAAGATGTCAGCTTTTATCAAAATATAGGTTATTCGGTTTTAGACGATAGTGATAATGACTATAAGCCATATATCTATTTATGCGGTTTTGAGCAAGGCCTGGTTGATACTTTACCTGTTAGTCTCACAGCAGGAAGGCTGCCTCAAAACTCAAATGAGATTGTGCTGCCAGAGCATTTATCAACAAATGGCGGAATAAGCTTTAAGGTCGGCGACAAGCTGACCCTTAACATTGGTAATCGAAAACTGGATGGCGAAACGCTATGGCAGGATACAAGCCTTATTACAGATGAGAATAATAACACTTTAGAGAGTTTTAGTGCTAACAGCAGTAAAACCTATACTGTTGTAGGAATTATAGCGCGCCCTAACTTTGAAGACTACTCAGCGCCTGGTTACACAGCTATAACGCTATATGATGAAAACGTCTTAAGTGACAGCTATAACTGCTATATTCATTTAAATGACCCTAAAGACAGCCTGGACTTTGTAGAAAACGAGCTTGCGGGCGGTAAAACAAATTCAGATTTGCTAATGTATATGGGGATTTCAGGCAACAACGCCTTTAACTCACTTCTTTATAGTTTTGGAGCCATTTTAATTCTGCTTATTATGTTTGGTTCCATCGCACTAATATATAATGCTTTCTCAATATCTGTAAGCGAGCGGACAAAACAATTCGGGCTACTTTCATCAATAGGCGCAACTAAAAGGCAGCTTAAAAAAACAGTGCTGTTTGAAGCACTGTATGTATCACTTATAGGCATACCACTTGGTATTATATTTGGTATTGCGGGCGCTTCTATAACAATTCACTTTTTAAGTCCAATGCTCTCATCATTTATATATTCCAGTGTTCAGTCACACCCACAGACAAAGCTTGTGGTATCATTTGTTAGCATTTTGGCCTCAATTATAATATCACTAATAACCGTGCTTATTTCAGCCTATATCCCAGCGCTGCGTGCATCCAGAAAAAGCGCTATTGATGCAATACGGCAAAGCGATGATATTAAGCTAACAAGAAAAAATGTAAAAACCTCAAAGCTCACCTATAAGCTTTTTGGGCTGGAGGGTATGATTGCCAGCAAAAACTTTAAACGCAATAAGAAAAAATACCGTTCAACTGTAATATCAATTTCTATGAGCATTGTGCTATTTATCTCAGCATTTTCATTTACATCATATATTAACGCAAGCTTTTCAGATGCCGCTGACATCAAAGATGTGGATATACTTTATCAATCGGATGAATTTGCCGATTATAATCAGTCAGATAATCTGTATGAGCAGCTAAAAACTGCAAAAGATGTAACTGAAAGTGACAGGGTTATGCTTGCTCTAAACTACAATTTTACTGCTGATTACAGCCTGCTTACAGATGAGTTTATAGCCGAAAATGATAACCCTGTTGATGAACAAAACTCTTTATGCTATCCTTATTTATGCTTTGTAGAAGAAAACCAATTTGAAAGTCTTTATGACCAATACGGAGCGGACACAAACAGCAATGCAGTTACAGCACTTGCAATTAATAAATTTAAGTATCGTGATGAAAATTCAAGATATCGTAATAGCGAAATATTTAAAGAAAGTCTGCCGCTTACGCTTAATTTAAATAATATTTCAAGTGATACATCTGATGATGTAAAAGTTGAAATAACCGGCTTTGTAAATGACGAGAATCTGCCCATGTCATTAAATCGGCTTGTTGAACACAGCCCGGTTATCATACTGCCAGAATCCAGCATGACTAATTTTGACAGTGAATTTATCACTGAATTTTGCTTTAAATCAAGCAGTAGCAATCAGACTTATAATGATATTAAAGCAAAGCTAGTTGCAAGCGGCAACAGTTATCAAACATTGATTGACTATAAAGCTGGCATACAGTCAACAGTTAATTTTGCAATAGTTATTAACGTTTTTTCCTACGGATTTATTGTGTTGATATCATTAATTGCGGTTGCTAATATTTTTAATACTATTTCCACTAATGTTCGGCTGAGGCGAAAAGAATTTGCAATGCTAAAATCAGTAGGCCTTACTCGCCGCGGCTTTAACAAAATGATGAATTATGAGTGTCTGCTGTATGGCTTAAAATCTTTGATAATCGGGCTGCCGCTTGCAATACTAGCCGCATTTTTAATTTATCTTAGCGCTATGCAGGGTGTTCAAGTGAAATTCACACTGCCCTATGAAGCTATTTTAATTTCAGTCATATGTGTTTTCATTGTTGTATTTACAACCATGCTTTATGCAATGAACAAAATAAAAAAAGAAAATACTATCGACGCATTAAAAAGCGATACTTTATAAAAAAATGCCTGAACCATTTTATTGGTTCAGGCATTTTTATTATTCAGTTATTAAAGCTTGCTTATTGTCTCCATCACATAATCGCCGAACTGCTCACAGGTACAGCCTGTATCTCTGCCGGTAATTACATATTTCTTTTCTGTCAGCATACAGATATCCAGTGCTTTTTCCAGCATGTCCGCCTGTTTTTGATATCCGATATGGGAAAGCATTAAAACTGTTGCCCTAAGCATTGAGCATGGGTCAGCATACTTGGCCCTGCCTTCCTTAACCATGCGCGGGGCTGAGCCATGAATAGCCTCAAACATTGAGTATTTATTGCCATAGTTGGCACTGCCGGCAGTTCCCACGCCACCTTGGAACTGCGCCGCTTCGTCTGTTAGAATATCACCGTAAAGATTAGGCAGCACAAAAACTTTAAAATCACGCCTGCGCGCAGTGTCAATAAGCTTTGCGGTCATAATATCAATATACCATGAATCAGTCTCAATATCCGGATACTCGTCTGCCACCTGCTTGCACAAATTTAAAAACTTACCGTCAGTCGTCTTTACAACATTAGCCTTTGTAACAATCGATACCTTACCCTTATTATTTTTGCGTGCAAACTCATATGCCATGCGGGCAATCCTAAGCGTGCCCTGGGTTGTTGTTACAGTAAAGTCCACCCCCAGGTCATCACTGACGTTTATGCCTTTGCTGCCAAGTGTGTATGCACCCTCGGTATTCTCCCTAAAAAACGTCCAGTCAATGCCCTCCTCCGGCACTTTTACAGGCCGCACGTTTGCAAACAAATCCAGCTCCTTGCGCATTGCTACATTGGCACTCTCTATATTAGGATATCCATCCCCTGCTTCAGGCGTGGTTGTAGGGCCTTTTAATATAACATGGCAGCCTTTTATCTCAGCCAGTACATCATCCGGGATAGCTTTATTGGCTTTAACCCGGTTTTCAATAGTAAGGCCTTCAATAACTTTAAACTCAACCCTGCCGCTTTCAACCTCGTCTTTTAAAAGATACTGCGCAACCCTTTGAGCCTCATGTGTGATAGTAGGGCCTATTCCATCTCCGCCGCAAACGCCGATTACAATCTTGTCAAGCTTGCTAAAGTCAACTGGCTTATCATCTTTTTTCATTCTCTCAACCCTGGCAAGCTGCTCCTTCAAAAGATTCTCAAAATGTGCTATTGATTTTGATAAGTCCATCCTATTTACCTCACTTATTTTTATTTTTGGTAAAGTTAAGCAGGCCGCCGGCAACCAAAATTTCAGAAGCCCGCTCAGAGATATCTAAGGCCGCTTTAAATGTATAGCCTGTGCTTTCATTTATAACAGTAATGTCAGAACCATCTTTAAGCTCTTGTAAAATATTAGGCAGCTTTAGCTCATCCATCTGATTTATTTTATCATAATCATTTTCATCCTTAAATGTCAAAGGAATAATCCCGTTATTAATCAGATTTGCCTTATGTATACGCGCAAAGCTTTTTGCCAGCACAGCCTTTACGCCCAGGTAGAGCGGCACCAGCGCTGCATGCTCGCGGGATGAGCCCTGGCCGTAGTTTGAACCGCCTACAACTATACCGCCGCCATTTTTCTTGGCACGCTCCGGAAAATCCTTATCGCAGACTTCAAAACAATATTGTGAAAGATATGGGATGTTACTGCGATACGGCAGTATTTTAGAGCCCGCAGGCATAATATGGTCAGTTGTTATGTTGTCCCCGACCTTGATAATAGCCTTGCCTGAAATTTCACTCTTAAGTGCACTTGTAGTCGGGAAAGGTTTGATGTTAGGCCCGCGAACTACCTCAACATCGTCAGAGTTTTCCGCCGGCGGGTCAATCATATTATCATTTATTAAAAAGTGCTGGGGCATGTCAATATTTAAGTCAATATCAATTTCACTCGGGTCACACACATAGCCTTTAATAGCTGAGATTGCAGCAGTTTCAGGGCTTACAAGATAAACCCCAGCGGATTTTGTGCCGCTTCTGCCCTCAAAATTGCGGTTGAAAGTGCGTAATGAGACCGCGTCGGTTCCAGGTGACTGGCCCATACCAATACATGGCCCGCAAGCACATTCCAAAACCCTGGCGCCAGCGTCAATTATATCAGACAAGGCACCATTTTGCGCAAGCATGTTAAGCACTTGTTTAGACCCTGGCGAAACTGTAAGTGATACATTCTCATTAACAGTTTTGCCTTTTAGTATTTTGGCAACACGCATAAGATCTAGATAAGATGAGTTTGTACAGGAGCCGATACATACCTGGTCCACCTTTTTGCCAGCGATGTCAGTTACGTTTTTAACATTGTCCGGCATGTGCGGAAGTGCAACCTTAGAACAAAGCTCATCTAAATCAATCTCAATTTCAATATCATAAACAGCGTCAGAATCTGCTTCAATTTTTACAAAATCCTGCTCTCTGCCCTGGGCTTTAAGAAAGTTTAAAGTAACCTCATCCGATGGGAAAATTGAGGTGGTAGCACCAAGCTCAGCGCCCATGTTTGTAATAGTAGCACGCTCCGGCACGCTAAGGCTTTTAACACCGCTGCCGCAGTATTCTATCACACGGCCAACCCCGCCCTTAACACCAAGCTTTTCTAATACCGCAAGTATTACGTCTTTTGCAGAAACATGATTTTTAAGCTTTCCGCTAAGTTTTACTGCTACAATTTCAGGGTTTGGTATAAAATACTCACCGCCGCCCATAGCAACTGCAACATCAAGTCCACCAGCACCCATTGCAAAGCTGCCCATGCCGCCAGCGGTAGGTGTGTGGCTGTCAGAACCCAGCAAAGTCTTGCCAGGCTTTGCAAACCGCTCAAGGTGTACCTGATGGCAAATCCCATTTCCCGGCCTGGAATAGTAAATGCCATGCTTTTTACATACAGTCTGGATATACTTATGGTCGTCAGCATTCTCAAAGCCGGATTGCAGGGTGTTATGGTCTACATACGCAACACTCTTTTCTGTCTTTACCCTGTCAATACCCATTGCCTCAAACTGCAGATAGGCCATTGTCCCGGTCGCGTCCTGAGTTAATGTTTGGTCGATATGTATGGATATTTCATCGTCTTTTTCAATATCCCCGCTTACAATATGAGCTTTTAATATTTTTTGTGCTACAGTAAGTCCCAATTTAATTCCTCCCTAAATCAATATTTTATATTATATAAAATTTCAGCCCTTAAATCTAGATATAAATTAAACAAAAATTAATAAGTCTAATATCAAAATGCAAGACGTTTTTTCTAACTTTCACTTACATAATTTTAAGACTATAAAAAAGTGCCAATTTCTGTTTTAACATTTTCAACAGACTTTTGAACAGCTTTAAAACGCTTTTAAGGACTTATTATTTTCGACTTTTTTTGATAGTTATGCCTGTCCCGCGAAAAGTATTTCGGTTTAAAACTTTTTTATCGGTTTTGTTTACATAATCCTTTTTCAATATCAATGCTAGCAATTGCGTTTTGAGAATAATCTGCAAGATAGCCATCCAAAAATTCATAATAGCCTTGGCTTGCCACCATTGCGGCATTATCCCCGCATAGTGAAAGCGGTGGCATATACAATTGCTGGAAAGCTGATTTTTTAGCGCTTAGCTTTTCACGCAACATGCTGTTAGCACTCACTCCGCCTGCAACCACCAATGTATGTTGGCCAAATTTTTCAGCCGCCTTGTAAAACTTATCACACAGAACATCAGTTATAGCCTCACTATAGGAGGCTGCAACATCCTCCAAAACTATGCTTTCATCTTTTTGTTTAGCATTGTGGACATAGTTTATAATAGATGTTTTAACCCCTGAGAAGCTAAAATCAAAAGGTGCGTCATTAAAATTCACTTTAGGGAACTTTATTGCATATCTGTTTCCGGCCTGGGCGAGCTTGTCCATCTGCACGCCGCCTGGATAGGAAAGGCCCAAAACCCTTGCACCCTTGTCAAAGGCCTCCCCCGCCGCGTCATCCCGCGTTGCGCCGACCACTTCAAAACTTGTATAATCCTTTACAAGTATAATATGTGAATGCCCGCCTGAAACAACCATTGCGATAAAAGGCGGACAAAGCTTTGGATATACCAAATAATTTGCCGCAATATGCGCGCGTATATGGTGGACTGGTACAAGCGGTTTTTTAAGCCTGTAACTTAATCCCTTTGCAAAATTCAAGCCTACCAGCAGCGCACCTACAAGGCCAGGGGCTGCGGTTACCGCTACAGCGTCAATCTGCTGCTCTGTAATTTTGCTCTGTTCTATTGCTTCATTTACCACATGAGTTATTTTTTCAATATGGCTGCGGGAGGCAATTTCCGGCACCACCCCACCGTACACTTTATGTAAATCAACCTGCGAAAAAACCACATTTGATAATACCGTCCGCCCGTCTTTAACAACCGCCGCCGCAGTCTCATCGCAGGAGCTTTCAATAGCAAGTATATTCAATTTATATCACTCTCCTAAAAATAAGTGCGTCCTCACACGGATTTTTGTAATATCCGCAGCGCTGTGATATTTTTTCAAAGCCCATGCTTTCGTACAGGCGTATGGCGGCGGTATTGGAACAGCGTACATCTAAAAACAGCATTTCAATCCCACACTCGATACAGTGCTCAATTATGCCCTGTAATAGTGACTTGCCTATACCGCAGCGGCGATAATTTTCACTTACCGCTAAAGTTAATATATCTGCACTCTCATATGATTTAATAATCGCGCAGTAACCTAAAACATTCTCATCCTGCACTGCAACTATGAAATGCACATTAGGGTTATAAAAATACTCATAAAATGTGTTTTTACTGCAGGCGTCTAAAAATATTTGTTTTTCAAGCTCATAAACTTTATCCGCTAATTTTTTATCTAAAGGCGTTAACGTAATCATTTGCAATCATACCATGACTTTCCGCAGGATGCATCTGCTTTAAGCAGTACATTTAACTGCATTGCATGCTGCATTTGTGTTTCTAAAATCTCCATTGCAGCATCCCTTTCATTGTCAGGGGACTCAACTATCAGTTCGTCATGTACTTGAAGTATTAGCTTGGATTTCATGCCTCTTTTATTAAGCTCGTTATAGACTCTGACCATTGCAATCTTAATTATATCAGCCGCGGTGCCCTGGATTGGGGTATTAAGCGCCACCCGCTCTCCAAAACTGCGGATTACATAGTTTTTGCTTTTGAGCTCGGGCAGGTACCGGCGCCGACCGGTAAGGCTTATAACAAACCCGTCCTCTTTTGCCTTTGCTACAATGTCATGCATATACTGCTTTACGCCATTGTAATTATCAAGGTAATTATCTATATATCTTTTTGCCTCGGCCTTTGTGACCCCGATATCTTTTGCAAGCGAAAAATCCGATATCCCGTACACTATGCCAAAATTGACCGCCTTTGCCTTTCGGCGCATTTCAGCAGTTACCATTTTAGTGTCAACGCCAAAAACTGTAGCCGCAGTTACTGTATGGATATCCATATCATCTTTAAACGCTTTAAGCATATTTTTATCATTTGCAATGTGGGCAAGCACACGCAGTTCAATCTGTGAATAATCAGCGTCTACAAGCAACTTACCGTCACCTGCTATAAACATCTTTCTAAGCTCGCTGCCCAGTTCTGTACGAACCGGAATGTTCTGAAGATTTGGCTCAACCGATGATATCCGCCCGGTCTGTGTTACAGTTTGCATAAAGCTTGTATGAATCCGGTTATCCTTATCAACAAGCGAAAGCAACCCGTCACAGTATGTCGTTTTAAGCTTTACATATTGCCTATACTCAAGTATTAAATCTACTATTTCATGCTTGCCGCCTAATTTTGCAAGTGCCTCGGCATTTGTACTATAGCCTGTTTTAGTCTTTTTTGTTGGTTTAAGGCCCAGCTTTTCAAATAATATCACTCCCAGCTGTTTAGGTGAGTTAATATTGAATTTCTCACCTGCCAGCTCATATATACTTTTCTCAAGTGCTTCAATATGCTCACTTAGCATATCTCTGTACTCTGCCATCTTATCAGTATCAATGCAAAAGCCCGTATGCTCCATATCCGCAAGCACTATTGTAAGTGCAAACTCTATATCATAAAGTAGACCGTGCTGACCATTTTGCTCAATGATGCTATATTGTTTTTCAACAATTTCTTTTAATCTTTCGGTAAATACCGCAGCCTCGTTACAGCTTGGCTCCGGTTCACTGCCGATATATTCTTGTATAAGGTGCGACATAGAATAGTCATTCCTTGAAGGGTCCAGCACATATTGAGCCACTTTACAATCATAGAAAGGCTTTGCGATTGTAAGGCCTCTTTTGAGCATCTGTGCATAAACCGGCTTTGCGTCATAAGTATACTTTTGAAGCTTATCGTTAGTAATAAGAGGAAAAATATCGTCCGTTCGCTTTACTCCGCTATCAGTACACACATAAAAAACATCATCCTGCATTACAAAATATAATTTGTCCTTTACATCAGCCGCTATCTCTTTTAAATTCGCCGTTTGTATATCGGGTGCGTTGATATATTTTGGCTCAGGCTTTAAATTTAAATCTTTTATAATACTATTAAGCTCGTATTTTTCAAGTACAGGCAGCAGCTTTGAGCTGTCCAGTTTATTTATTTTAAGGCTTTGTTCATCAATATCAATCGGAACACTGGTACAAATTTTTGCAAGCTTATACGATAAAAATGCCATATCTTTATTTTCTATAAGCTTTTCACGCACAGATTTCTTTATAAGGGGGCTGTCTAAATTATCATAAACCCCCTCAAGGCTGCCAAAGTTCTTTATAAGCTCAAGCGCACCTTTCTCTCCAATACCAGCAACGCCCTTTATATTATCCGAGCTGTCACCCATAATGGATTTAAGGTCTATCATCTGGTGCGGCTTTAGTCCATATTTATCAAACAGCGCCTTTTCATCCACTATATCCACTTCGCTCATTCCGCCGCGGGTTACAGGCATTATAAGTCTAACAAGCGGGCTTATAAGCTGAAAGTCATCCCTATCCCCCGATACAATATCACACTCATAACCCTTTTCATTGCAAAACTGGCTAAGAGTACCGATAATATCATCCGCCTCGTACCCAACCTTTTCAAGTATACATATATCCATTGCCCTTAATATCTCTTTTAACGGCTCAAGCTGGCTTGCCAGTTCATCCGGCATGCCTTTTCGCTGCGCTTTATACTGGTCAAAAAGCTCATGCCTGAAAGTCTTTTCCTTTAAATCAAAAGCCACTGCCGCCATATCAGGGCTGCACATATTATAATACTTAAAAAATAACTTTAAAAAGCCAAAAATACCATTAGTACTCTGGCCAGAGCTTGTACTTAGCGCACGAATTGCATAATATGCGCGGTTTATTATTGAATTGCCGTCAAATACCATCAGTTTCATCTTTTTGGCCTCTTTCAATTTTATTTATTAAAGTCTGCATGTCATCGGGCGGAGGGCTTGTAAAGCTCAATTTGCAATGTGTAATCGGGTGATTAAAGCTTATACTGTGACAGTGTAAGGCCTGCCTACTAATCCCACAATTGGGGGCATCGCCGCCATACAGCCAGTCACCAGCCACCGGGCAGCCTATATAAGACATATGCACACGAATCTGGTGGGTACGGCCGGTTAACAGCCATAGTTTGACAAGTGACAGGCCCTCGCCGCTATTTAAAACCTTATAGTGTGTCCTAGCACTAACGCCCCTTTTAAAGTCAACCATCCTCTTAATAACTGAATCGCTTACCCGCGCAATCGGCAAATCAAGTATACCTTCAACCGGTTTTGGTTCTCCAAGCACGACTGCCAGGTATTGTTTGTCAATCTTACCGTGGCGCACATCATCTGATAAGATAGATGAGGCATGGGCGTTTTTTGCAACCAGTATAAGGCCGCTTGTATCTTTGTCAAGGCGTGTTATCACCCTTATAACACACTCGTTTTTGGTCTGATTAAAATAATATGCAAGCGCGTTGGTAAGTGTGTTTTCATAATCATTTCTGGATGGGTGCGATGGCATTTTGCAAGGCTTGTCAATTACTATTATGTCCTTATCCTCATACACAATTGCAAGCGGAATGTTTTTAGGGATTATATTTTTATTTTCAAGGGCGGCGCTGCTGTCTTTTATATTTAAAGTAAGCAAATCCCCTGTCCTTAGCTTTTTAAGCACAGTGACGCGCTTGTTCTTTATAAGAATACCATACGGATTGTTTTTTAGCAGTTTTATAGTGTGGGTTGAAAACCTTTCCCGCTTTAAAAACTCCTGCACCGTCATGCCATTTGCTAAGCTGTCTATTGTATATTGTATCTTTCGTATATTCATAAAAATAAAAATTAAAGGCAGCCTAAGCGGCTGCCTTATTCATTTAGTTTATTTGATAAACCCAACCGCTTGGGCTCTCAACCGTTCCCCACTGAATTCCGGTAAGGGTATCGTATAATTTTTGTGACAGCTTGCCTATTTTGCCGTCATTAATTATAACCTTGTCATCCCCATACTTCAACTCTCCTATAGGTGAAATTACAGCCGCCGTGCCTGTTCCAAACGCCTCTTTTAAATCACCGTTGGATGCTGCAAGCATTAGCTCGTCAATCGAAAGCTTGCGCTGGATTACATTTATGCCCCAGCTCTCCATAAGTTCAATGCAGGACATGCGGGTAATACCTGGCAGAATTGAGCCATCCAGTGAAGGCGTAATCACGTCATCACCAATTTTGAAAAATACGTTCATAGTGCCGACCTCTTCGATATACTTTCTATGCACACCGTCCAGCCAGAGCACCTGTGTATAGTTTTTATCAGCTGCAACCTGCTGCGCCTTTATCGAAGCGGCGTAGTTGCCAGCGGTCTTAGCAAAGCCCATTCCGCCCTTTACACTACGCACATATTCGTTTTCAACATAGATTTTTACAGGGTTTAACCCCTCGGGATAATATGCACCCACTGGTGAAAGAATTACTATAAACATATACTGGCCCGCCGGATGCACGCCAAGTGCCGGCTCGGTCGCAATAATAAACGGACGTATATAGAGAGAGGTCCCCTCCTCATGCGGAATCCAATCTCTGTCAATCTTAATAAGCTCACAAATAGCCTTAAGTGCAAGGTCCTCATCAATCCTTGGTATGCACAGCCTATCATTTGACATATTCATACGCGCCATATTCTTTTCCGGCCTGAACAGCAGGATTCTGCCGTCTTTTGAGTAGTATGCCTTCATACCCTCAAATACTTCCTGGCCATAATGAAGTATCATTGCAGACGGGTCAAGGGCTATTGGCCCATACGGAACTATCCTTGGGCTGTTCCAACCTTTTTCTCTATCATAATCCATAATAAACATGTGGTCTGTAAAATACTTACCAAAACCAAGCTTTGTCATATCCGGCTTTTGTTTTGGATTTTGATTTTTAGTTATACTAATTTCCATCACGCTAAATTCCTCCTTTAGATCAGCGCAAACCTTTATAAAAAAGGCTGTTTTTACCTATTTATAAAGCTTATGTTATTATATCACAACTATAAAAATTGTCAAGTTTTTTATGCTGCTGTAAACAATAAAGCGCCGATAGGGAAAAACTAAACCCTATCGGCGCTTTTAAATTTTAATCCAAAAGTCCAATAATTTGTTCTTTGCTTATTACCCCAATTGATTTTTTTACAACTTTTCCGTTTTTAAAAACCATGATTGTTGGGATACTTGAGATGGAAAATTTATTTGCAAGCTCCGGCTCGTCATCTACATTAATTTTTGCCACAACCGCCTTGCCCTCCAGCTCTTTTGCGGCCTGCTCCAGTATAGGGCTAAGCATTCTGCATGGCCCGCACCAGGAAGCCCAGAAATCAGCGATAACCGGCAGCTGGCTTTTTTCCACCTCATTAGAAAAATTCTTACTTGTAACTGTTATTTCAGCCATTATTTTTCCTCCAACTTCCTTATAAAGTTTATTATACTAAGGCCTGCAATCGCGCCTTGTCCCACCGCAACCGAGACCTGCATAACCTCAGAAACACAATCCCCCGCCGCATATAAGCCGGGTATATTTGTACTAAAGTCCTTTTCTACTTTAATCTTATTATCTTCCACTATCGCGCCAAGTTTTCGCGCAAAATCTACACTCGAGGCTGTGCCAATTGCTACAAAAACTCCATCAACAGGCATAAAGCTTTGATCGTCAAATGTAACACCATTTACATACTCATCACCAATAACGCTTTTAATTTTGCGCTTATCAACCATTACTCCTTCAGGAATGTTAGCCCCTGCCTGCTGTCCGTTTGTAAGCACTGTCACACTATTTGCCAAGGCAAGTAAGTGGCTGCACTCACTCATCGCATAACTGCCGCTCCCTAGCACTGCAACATTTTTGCCGCGGTAGAAAAAGCCGTCACACACCGCACAATAACTTACGCCCCTGCCCTCAAAGTCTTTTAAGCCTTTTATAAGTGGTGCTTTCCTGGACGAGCCTGTGGCAAGCAATAATGCTTTACACTCTATCTTATGTGCAATTGTCTCAACCTCAAAGCAGCTGCCATAAGAAATAGATACAACCTCATCATCAATAATTTCAGCGCCTAATTTCCTCGCCTGCTTTGCCCCAGTTTCGGCAAGCTCTTTACCACTGACAGAATTTACTCCATAATAATTATCGATATTAGCTGCCTTCCCAAGCGCGCCAAAATCTTTGCCTATTATAAGCGTAGTAAGTCCCGCGCGCAATGTGTAAAGAGCGGCTGAGATACCCGACGGGCCCTTACCTATTATGCATATATCAAACATCAGATTATTCCCCTTATATTATATATTTTTATTATATAATAAATGCAAGCCTTTTACTAATAAATCCTTATCATGAATGATTTTTCGGCTGCAGTTTTCAACAATCAGCCCGCTAAGTCCGCCTGTTGCAACAACCTTTACAGCTTTACCAATCTGCTGTTCTATGCGTTCGCACAGGCCATCCAGCATAGAAGCATATCCATAAACAATACCACTTCTGACAGAATCGCCAGTATTTGTTCCAATTACTTTAGGCGGCGCAACAATATTAATTTGGGAAATCTGTGCGGCATGTTCAGCAAGCGCCTGCAATGATACCATCACCCCAGGCGCAATAGTAGCTCCTAAAAACGAGCCATCCTCATCAATTGCTGAAAGTGTGGTAGCGGTACCCATATCTATTACTATTATAGGGGTTCCGTAATAATGTATTGCACTTACAGCATCTGCAACAATATCACTTCCCAGCTGTGACGGGTTATCTATTTTTATATCCAAACCCGTTTTAATACCAGGCCCTACCAGCATTGGTTTGACACCAGTTAATTTTTGTAATGCCTGCAATAGCACACTTGATAGGTTAGGTACTACTGATGATATAATAGCCCCGTCAATTTTATTTATATCAATGCCATTTATTTTTAATGTACTGTTAAACATAATAGCATATTCGTCTTCCGTTTTAGTAGTATCGGTTTTAACCCGTAAAGTAAGGCTAAGTTTATCTTTATTAAATACTGCAATAACTATATTACTATTCCCTATGTCAACCGTTAAAAGCATTTATAACCATCCTTTTTTATTTTTAATATATTTTAACACAAAAAAATATTCGGTCAATATTTATTTTTTTGCATAATTATGATACTATTATAAAGGAGTTGAGAAAAATGAAAGCTATAATTAATGGTAAAATAATTGAAAATCATAAAATATACACATCCATGGCATTGGTATTTGATACAAATATCGCGGAAATTACAGACTGTATCACAGATAGTATAGATGAGTTAATTGACGCAAAGGGCCAATATATTAGCGCAGGTTTTATTGACTGCCATATTCATGGCTATGGCGGGCATGACACCATGTCAGGCAATATCACACCAATTGCTGATAAGATAATAGAAAATGGTGTCACATCCTTTTTGCCGACAACTATGACAATGTCACAGGCTGATATTTACAACGCGCTTGATAAAATAAAGTCAGCAAAAAATAACAAAAACGGAGCAAGGATATTAGGGTGTCATTTAGAAGGCCCGTTTATAGACATAAAAAAGAAAGGTGCACAGGATCCAGCGTTTATCAGAAAGCCGGACTTTGATTTTATAAAAGACTATGCCGACATTATAAAAACTGTAACCTACGCGCCAGAGTATGACACAAACTTTAACTTTTTAAGTCAACTTGTTAAACATAATATCAGCGCATCAGTCGGCCATACCAGTGCTGACTACCAAACTGCTCGCGGCGCTTTTAATCATGGCGCAAACTGTGTTACTCACTTTTTTAATGCGATGCCACCGCTGCATCATAGAGACCCCGCAGTCATAGGTGCCGCATTTGAAAACCAAAATGTATTTATTGAACTGATTGCAGACACTATACATGTTCACCCTGCCCTATTCAGCATGCTTTATACTTTAAAAACTGATAAACTGTGCCTTATAACAGATTGTATTGAAGCTGGCGGCCTTGAAAACGGCAGCTATAGCCTTGGCGGCCAGCCAGTAACTGTATTAGACGGGCGCGCAACGCTTGAAGATGGAACGCTGGCCGGTTCTGTATTAAAAATGAATAAAGCGGTCTACAACTTTATGAAAAGTACCGGACTAAATATAGAATATGTCATCCCGCTTGCTACAATAAATCCTGCAAAAAGGCTGGGGCTAGACAGCCAGCTTGGCTCATTGCATCCAGGTAAAAAAGCAGATATAATTATATTTGACAGTCTGCTTAATATAAAATCAGTATTCAGATCGGGTAACAGGCTTATCTAATTATCAAACCAGACCTAGTTCTATTCGTCATTTTCATCTGGCTTATGCGGCTTTACAACAACTGTTTTGTAGTTATTATATATAACCATCCCAGGCTTTGCGCCATTAGGCTTTTTAACGTTGGAGCAGGGGCAGTAATCAACTTCCACCTTCAAATCATTTTTGGCTTTGCTATAATAGGCACACAGTGAAGCCGCGTAAAGAATAGTATCATCGTCCACAGCTTTCCCTGCGCTTACTATAAGCGTATGGCAGCTGTGGACGTTTTTTGTATGCAGCCAAATATCATTTTTGCGCGAAAGCTTTATTGTAACAAGGTCGTTTTGCAAATTGTTTCGGCCTATTAAAATTTCAAAGCCTGAAGGCGATATAAACTTACGTGGCTTTGAACTGATTTTCTGCTTTTGTTCCCGCTTTGACCCACTTATATATTTCTGCGTTACAAGCTCCGCTCTGATATCGTCCACCTGCGCCAAATTACTGCAGTTTTCAAGCGCATATCCTACACTTTCAAGATACTTAAGCTCAGCACTGTCCTTTTCAATTAGCTGTTTTAAAATATTTACGGAGTTTTTAGCTTTGGTGTATTTTTTAAAATAAATCTGTGCATTTGCAGTTGGCGATTTATCAACCCTAAGCGGAATTGTAATCGGCTTGCAATTATCATAAAAGTTTTCAGCCTCAAGCTTTGGCATTCCTATTTTCATGCGGTAAAGATTGGCATTTATAATTTCGCCGTATATTCGATATTTTTCAGCATCACCGCTCATCTCAAGCTCGCGTTTACGCACGTTCATAGTACGCAGCGTACGCGCGCTCAAACGATTTATCAGCTGGGATAAGTCCTTACTCTTTTGCATAAGCCTTTGCTTGGATGCACTTTCAGTGTAAAAGGCATCAATAAGTTTTGCAGCAGTATCAAATTTAACCTGTTTGCAAGATGGACCGTATTGGTAAATTGGCATAAACGAAAAATCAATAAGCCTGCCGTCTGACAGCTGTTGTATAAGCGTGGGTGCAGGGTCACAATTTTCAATACGCTGCTGCAAGCTTAAAACCCTATCCCATAATATTGATAAGCGCTGAGCATGCGGCTTTGAGTCCAAGTCCAAAACAAGTTCTCTTGCTACAATTGGTGAAATGCCATGAAACCTATCCATTATTAAGCGAAAAAGTTCACCCTGTGCAAAAGCAATTTGTTCTACATCATTTTTATCTGCATTAGTTATAGGCTTTTTGCCTTCAGGTGAGACCAAAGGAGTATACTTAACTGAAGGTATGATCTGCCTGGTTTTAGAATCAGACAAATCCATTTTCTTTACCGCATCCAGTATCTTTTGATTTTCATCCAGTAAAATTATATTTGCACTTCGGCCGGTGAGCTCTGCTACAAGTGTACGCTTTACTGGCTCAAAAAACTCATTTTTAGCTTCAAAATCCAAAAAAACTGCACGCTCCAAGCAGGGCATATATATCCGCTCCACCCTTGCTCCTGTTAAGTGCTTGCGCAGTACCATACAAAACATCGGCGGCACCGGCGGGTTATCCAATTCAGCTGAAGTTATTGTGATTCTGGGTGAATGCGGGCTGCAGGATATTACAAGCTTATATCTGCCCATGCCGCGCAAATTTAACACTATCTCATCGCGTGAAGGCTGAAATACTTTATCAACTCGGCATTCGGTAAGCTTGCTGTTAAGCTCATTTGTAAGGAAAGTTAAATAACACGCATCCAGTGCCATTATATTATTTTCACCGCACTTTCACTTGCCCCACTGTAAAAATCCAGCTGGGAAAAAGCTGACTTTAGCTTTTCAATTAGCGGTTTAATAATTATATACTCCGTTTCAAAGTGGCCAAAATCCAAAAGATTCATCCCTAAAACCTCTGCAGTTTTAAAAGTTGAATATTTACAGTCGCCGGTAATTAAAGTATCGCAGCCAAGGGTATGTGCTGCATACAGGCCAGAACTGCCAGACCCGCAGACTGATGCCACTTTTTCTATTTTCTCTTTATTTAAAATATATCTGACAACCGGAGCATTTAGTTTTTGCTTGATAGTGCGTATGTAGTCATATACATCCTTAACATTAACCTTCCCAAAACGGCCCAGCATAACCCCATCCTCTAAAAACGGCCGGGGGTTGTTCATACCAAGTATATCTGCAAGGCAATCATTAATTCCGCCTTCAGCTGCATCTAAATTTGTATGCGCGCTTATAACATCAATATTATGGCTGACAAGTTTATAAGCTAACCCTTCATACCCAGGCCCTTCTGTTATATGCTTAAGCCCATCAAAAAATGCAGGGTGGTGCGATATTATAAGCGTGCTGTCAGTCTCAATTGCTCTATCTATCGCAGCTCTGTCCACATCCAATGTCACTACCGCTTTTGACACCTGGTGCTCAAAGCTTCCGGTCAGCAGCCCAATATTATCCCATGGCGCTTTATTTTCAAATGGTGCAAATTTATTAAGCTCATCATATACCTGCTTTACTGTAACCATAATTTTTACCCTCTTCATATAACAATTTCAACATTGTATTTGCTTTTTCAATTTCATAAAGGTTAGGCGCGTTTGCCATTTTAAGGCCTTTTATTTTCTTTTCAAGCTTTAATCTTTCAAAGTCAAGATACTCAAATAATATTTTATCTTTTTTATAACCGCTCCAGTACTGTACAGGGCGCTCAATATCATCATACTTAACAACCATGGCTATATAAAATTTGCCTGCATGCTTGCACAGTGCACGTTTTATAATCCTGTACCCATTTTTACAAATAAATTCACTCAAAATATCATTTGCGTTCATTGGCTGTAAAACAAAAGTTGCATCTTTCTTTTTACTGTCGGACATTATTTTACTTATCAGCTGTCCTCCCATACCGGCAATTACAAAATTGTCTACCCTGTTAAGTACACGCCCGTCTATTTGCTTAAACCCGTCAGAAAGTATTAGGTCAATCCGGTCTATAAGGCCATACTTTTCTACCAGTCGTTTGGCAGCAAGCAATGGGCCTTTGTTAATATCGGTGGCATAAGCGTGGCTTGCTTTATTGTTTAGTATACTGTAGACACACAGCCGGCAATGGTCTGTACCTATATCACAAAGGCAGCCGTTTGGCAGTAAATCATAAATCATTTTCAAGCGGTTGTCTAAAACCATAAACTTCTCCTTGACAATTTGCTATTGACATTTTAATAAAAATATTTTATACTAACTTAGCAATGGAGAGATGGCTGAGCTGGTCTAAGGCGCACGATTGGAAATCGTGTAGGCGTTAATAGCGTCTCGGGGGTTCGAATCCCCCTCTCTCCGCCAATCGTCAAAAACTTTATGTTTGAGACGACTTTTTGCCACCTTTTTCTTAAGTCGGAACAAGCTTTATGCTTGTTCCGACTTTGTTCTATAGTTATTTAAATCACAAATTATATGCTCAACTACACTATCTATACTTTTATTGTCAGTATCAATTTTCACTTGATTGATAGATTTATAAAAAGAATTAAGACATCTGTCAATCTGCATTTCAGCCCAACCACCTCTTTTTTCTCCTCTTAAAGATAATCTTTTTATAATATTTTCTTTAGTTGCCGATAAAATATAATGCCTTACATCAACGCCAGCGTTTATCAAACTGCCAATAATCTCATCATAATAAACAATATTAGTTATAGTCATTGGAACAATAATGTCCCCAAAATAGTTATGACTTAAATAATTTAAAATCTGAAAATTAATGCTTCTCCATATTTCAATATCTTGAAAATCCCCCTTGTTTTTTAAAGGGTTTGGAAAATTGTCCCACAAAAAGGCACCAACTTGTTCAGGGTCGAACACAAATGAGGGGATAAGCTTACTATTTAACACTTCTGCAATAGTGCTTTTTCCTACCCCAAATGCACCATTTATCCATATAATCATAACGTTATTTTTTACCAGACCAGCAATAAGTACAAAGTTTGCAGGGTGAAATATTAGTTGAGGCTATCATATCGTCCAGCCGATGGTATTTTAAGGTTGTAAAATGAAGTTCACGGCGAATCTGCTCTACCATATTTTCATATTTATCAGAATCCGGGTTTGCGTATTCATGCAGATTATTGCTGTCATCATTGCCCTCAAGTTTTGAAATAACTCTACGTGTTATAAGATCAAACTCAGATGTTGAGCGAGAGAAATTAAGGTACTTACACCCAAATAGAAGCGGCGGGCAAGCAAGGCGTATATGCACTTCTTTTGCACCGCTGTGGTATAAAAACTCCGTAGTCTCTCTAAGCTGTGTTCCACGCACTAATGAGTCGTCAATTAAAATAAGCCGCTTATTTCGAATTAAAGCATCAACCGGTATTAACTTCATACGCGCAATCAAATTTCTTTGGCTTTGCTTTGGCGGCATAAATGAACGCGGCCAGGTAGGAGTATATTTAATAAACGGCCTGGAGAATGGGATTTGTGAATGGTTGGCATAACCCACTGCATGTGCTGTGCCTGAATCCGGAACGCCAGCCACACTGTCAGCCTCTACATTATCGCGCTTAGCCAGCATATCCCCGCAATTATAGCGCATTTTTTCAACGTTCATGCCCTCATAGGTAGATGATGGATAGCCATAGTAAACCCATAAAAAAGTGCAAATCTTCATATCCTCAAGCGGCGGGCTTACTACCTCAACCGCCTCAGGTGTTATAAAATCAATCTCTCCAGGGCCTAGCTCATTATAATTTTCATAGCCCAGATTAAGATATGCAAAAGATTCAAATGAGGCACAAAAAGCCTCATCCTTTTTGCCTATTATAATTGGTGTTCTTCCAAGCTTGTCCCTGGCGGCATAAATACCCTTACTTGTTAAAATAAGCATGGACATTGAACCGTCTATCCTGCTCTGTGCATACTTTATACCCTCAACAATTGAATCCTTGCTGTTAATAAGCGTTGCTGTAAGCTCAGTAGGATTGATATCTCCGCCGCTCATTTCAAGAAAATGGGCCTTTCCTTCTGTAAACGCCCAGTCAACTAATTCATCAACGTTATTAATACGCCCAACAGTTGTAATAGCAAAATTGCCCAAGTGCGAGCGGACAATTAATGGCTGTGGCTCATTATCTGAAATACACCCAATGCCTAAATTTCCTTTCATCTCATCAATATCACGCTCAAACTTAGTCCTAAACGGTGAATTTTCAATATTGTGTATTGCACGCTGAAACCCGCTCTCACCATAAACCGCCATGCCTGCGCGCCTGGTACCTAAGTGCGAGTGATAGTCAGTCCCAAAAAACAGGTCAAAAACGCAATCATTTTTTGAAGCTACTCCAAATATGCCGCCCATTTAATAGTCTCCTTTTTTGTTTGTTGTTTTAATTATAACATAAATTTTTTCATTAATAAATGCAACTTTATAAATTTACTTGATTTAGGCCACAATTTTATAATATAGTATAATTATAAATTTACTTTTTCTCAGTTTTATGTTAATCTAAACAATATGACAGGAGGTTTAAACTTATGCTAAGGGCCCTTTTATTTGTAACACTGGGTACTGGATTTACATTCTTTATGACTTCATTAGGTTCTGCAATGGTTTTTTTCTTTAAAAAGAAAGTAAGCCAAATAATGCAGCGCATGTTTTTAGGATTTGCGGCAGGGGTTATGATTGCGGCATCTGTCTGGTCACTTTTAATACCTGCTATTGAAGAAGCTGAAGGCATGGGCCAAATAGGCTGGATTCCTGCTGCGGGCGGATTTATACTGGGTATAGCATTTTTAATGCTGCTGGACAGTCTTATACCCCACTTACATCTTGGAGCAAAAAATGCTGAAGGAATTCCGACAAGCTTTCACAGAACAACGCTTTTGGTGTTTGCAGTTACACTTCACAATATACCAGAGGGCATGGCTGTTGGTTTATCATTTGCACTAGCCTCAAATCATGATGCCAGCCCCGCACTATACGCATCCGCTATGGCTCTTGCAGTAGGTATTGGAATACAAAACTTTCCTGAGGGTGCGGCTATCTCACTTCCGCTCAGGCAGGAGGGCATGTCCCGGCCCAAGGCATTTGCCTGCGGTGCATTATCTGGCGTTGTAGAGCCGATATTTGGTATTTTGACAGTGCTTGTTGCAGGCAGCATTGCGCCCGCAATGCCGTGGCTGCTCTCTTTTGCTGCCGGCAGCATGATGTATGTGGTTGTTGAGGAGCTTATACCTGAGGCCAACCTTGGTACTCACTCCAATATTGGTACTTTAGGGGTAATGGGCGGATTTTTAATAATGATGATACTTGACGTTGCTTTAGGCTGATAAAATATTAAAAAACATATTTTGGTATAAATGTTGACTAATATTCACAGTTATTATATAATCATTCTAATATATCATTTAGATTGCGGGGCTTTTAAGTGGAACAACAAAAAAAATCAGAATTAATAAAGCTTATAAAAGAATTTATGCGTTATCTGGTTGTGGGAGGCACTGCATTTTTAGTTGATTTAGGTATACTTACTCTTACAAAAAGCTTTATATTTTACAGTTTGGGAGAAGCCGGCACACTTATAGCAACCGCATGTGGTTTTATTGCTGGATTAATATATAATTATATATTGTCAATTTTCTTTGTGTTTGAAAAATCTAAAGAAAAGGTAAAAGGCAAACAACTTAAATCATTTTTGGTGTTTGCAATAATAGGTGTAATTGGCTTGGGCCTGACTATGCTTGGTATGCACATTGGCATAACTATATTTGGAGATAAATATTATGCTATTATAAAAATCTTCGTTGCCGGCGTGGTTTTGATATGGAATTATGTGGGCAGAAAAATATTAATATTCCGGTAAGAAAGTAAAAGGTGAATTAAAATGGCAGAAAAACAAAAGACAGCAATTATTATAGGTGCCGGCCCTGCCGGGCTTACAGCAGCATATCAGCTGCTTAAGGAGACGGATATTAAGCCTATAATTTTAGAGGAATCCTCCTTTATCGGCGGCATATCCCGCACAGCAGTTTATAAAGGCAACCGAATGGATATAGGCGGCCACAGATTCTTTTCAAAAAACCAGCAGGTAAATGATATATGGAAAGAGTTAATGCCTATTCAAGGCGCACCTTCAAAGGATGATAAAAAACTGGGTATAGACAAGCCGCTGGAGCCAGGCGGACCAGACCCTGAGAAGGAAGACCGTGTTATGCTTATTCGCAACCGGGTTTCCCGCATATTTTACCTGCGTAAATTTTTTGATTATCCAATTTCGATTAAGCCCGCAACTTTTATAAATATGGGCTTTGGCCGTACTGTCAAGGCCGGTTTTGGATACATTGGCTCCATGATAAAAAAGCGTGAGGAAAAGTCACTGGAGGACTTTTATATTAATCGTTTTGGCAAGCCGCTCTATCAAATGTTTTTTGAAGACTATACAGAAAAGCTGTGGGGAGTTCACCCATCACAGATAGCTCCAGACTGGGGCGCACAAAGAGTTAAAGAGCTTTCTCTAAGCAAAGCTATAAAAGAGATGTTTATAAAAGCTTTTAATAAAAAGCATAAAACTGATGAAACATCCTTAATTGAGCAGTACATGTACCCTAAAAAAGGGCCCGGCCAGCTTTTTGAGACAATGGCATACGCCGTTGAAGATATGGGTGGTGAAATTTGCTATAATGCTAAAGTTGTTGAAATCCACACCCAAGACAATAAAATAACAGAGGTAGTAACCGAAGACGGTTTACACAACCGCGAAACTTTTAAAGGCGATTTATTTTTTTCCACCATGCCTATCAAAGACCTTATAGCCTCCATGTCAGACAAAGTGCCAGGTGATGTATATGATATTGCTACAAATCTTCCATATCGTGATTTCATAACTGTGGGCCTGCTTTTAAAGAAACTAAAACTTAAGAATAAAACCAAGATAAAGACAGTGTCTGGCATCGTGCCGGACTGCTGGATATATATCCAAGAGCGGGATGTTAAAATAGGCAGGCTGCAAATTTTTAATAACTGGTCACCATATATGGTAGATGATTATGAAAATACTGTATGGGTAGGCTTGGAATATTTTTGTGATGAGAACGATATAATGTGGAATATGAGTTCAGATATGTTTACTAAATTTGCAATTGATGAGCTAGATAGAATTGATATTATTGATAAAGAAGATGTTCTTGATTCTACCCACATTCGCGTCAAAAAGGCATACCCTGCGTACTTTGGAACCTATTCTCAGTTTAATAAAGTTCGCCAGTTTCTTGATAAAATAGATAATCTGTACTGCCTAGGCCGAAATGGACAGCATCGTTATAATAATATGGACCATTCAATGCTTACTGCAATTGAGGCAGTTAATATAGTAAAATCAGGCAGCAATGATAAATCCGTTATTTGGAATGTTAATACTGAGGAAGAGTATCACGAGCAAAAATCAAATTAGTAAAAACAGCCGCATTTATTGCGGCTGTTTTTTATAAAAAGTATTATTTATAATACACTAGTATTGTTTTCAATACAACTTGACTAACAAAAGAAATATTGATATAATATATTTTTATAGGAGGTGTCTGTTATTAATAAATTTATGAGAGCGGTTATAAAAGCGCTGTCCTATCCAGAGATTGACATAAAAAAGAACTATAAGATTGAACGATTTTTAACAAAAGCTGCGACACCTCCAATAAAATCTCTATATAAAATGAATGACCAGAAAATAAGCTTAAATGGCAGAGAAATTCCTATTAGGATTTTTGAGCCTGAAAAGCGGCTGTCAAATGAAATTCTGCTGTTTTTTCATGGCGGCGGCTGGGTCTCTGGTGATATTGACTCATACACACGCCCGTGCTCCGCATTAAGCAAAAAAACCGGGCGGCGTGTATTTTCTATTGATTACAGGCTTGCTCCTGAACATCCTTTTCCCGCAGGCCTGCTTGATTGCTATACTGCCGCAAGTGAACTCATTAATAAAAGTTCTAAATTCGATGCAAAGCCTGATGAAATTGTATTAATAGGTGACAGTGCCGGCGGCAATCTGGCTGCTGCTGTTTCGCTCATGGCAAGGGATAAACAAGAGTTTAAAGTTAACAGGCAAATACTAATTTACCCTTCAACCTATAATGACCACTCTCTAAGCTCACCTTTTGCATCAATTAAAAAATATGGGACTGATTATTTATTAACTTATAAAAAAATATGTGATTATATTGACTTATATATTCAAGATAAATCAGATTTTACAAATCCCTATTTTGCCCCTATCTTATCAAATGATTTGTCAAACCAGCCCAACACACTAATTATAACAGCGGAGTTTGACCCTTTAAGAGATGAGGGGGAAGCGTATGGGAGAAAGCTAAGGGCTTTTGGCTCTAACGTAAAAATTTCGCGCCTTGCAGACGGGCTGCATGGTTTTTTTACTTTGCCATCAAGCTTCAGCCACGTAAAGTCTTGTTATAAACTGATAAATAATTTTTTAAGTAAAGGTGATGGCTTTGAAAGATAGCTGGAACAAGCTAGATAATGCCGCAAAAATATACCCTGCTGCTATCAGCCGCAGTGATACACAAGTTTTTAGATTTTCCTGCGAGCTTAATGAGGCTGTAGACGGAGTGGTATTACAGAAAGCTCTTGAGCAGACACTTGAGGTTTATGACTATTATAGCATGGTATTAAAGCGCGGCATGTTCTGGTACTATTTAGAGCAAAGTGATATCCAGCCTATTGTTGATAAAGAACATAACAAGCTGTGCCATAAGCTATATAACCGCAACAAAAACAGTCTTTTATTTGAGGTAAGCTATTACCATAACCGTATTAACCTTGAGATTTGTCATATATTATCAGACGGTACAGGTGCCTTAAACTTTTTAACTGCTATTACTGTTAAGTATCTAACGCTAAGACACAACCTGCCTGCAATCGAGCTCGATTATACCGGCAGCCGCAACCAGATGAACAATGACAGCTTTTCGCACTATTACTCTGGTGATAAAAATAAAGGCGAAAAACTGAAAAATGCATGTGTACTTAAAGGCGCGCGGTATTGGGATGATAACCTAAGGGTCATAACCGGGCATTTATCTGTTAAAGAGGTACTTAAGCTTGCCCATGAAAGCGGGGTGACTATGAGTGTTTATTTATCAGCGCTCATGCTTAAGTCTATAGCAGATACACTTTCTGTAAAAGAGAAAAAGAAGCCTATTATTTTATGCGTTCCTGTCAACTTAAGAAACTTTTTCCCTTCGCAATCACTCAGAAATTTTTTTGGAACAATTTATGTGAGTTACAACTTTAGTCAAAGCACCAATGATTTTGCTGATATTTTAGAGTCAGTAAAAGACTGCTTTAAGAAAAATCTCACGATGGAGTCCCGCAAGTTGCAGCTGGATTCCTATTCTAAAATTGAGCATAACCCGTTTGCCAAAATTGCGCCATTACCGCTTAAAGATATATGTCTGCGCTTTGCCTATGATATTAATATGAAAAAAAGCACAGCATCACTTTCCAACATAGGCGTTGTTAAATTTTCGCCTGAGCTTAACAAATATGTTAAGGCTTTTGACGTATGTACCGGAACAAATAAATTAATGGCATGCGTATGTTCGTATAATGACACGCTTTCAATAAGTTTTACAACCCCATTTATAAGTTCTGATATTGAGCGGGCGTTTTTCACTTCATTAACCAGCCAGGGCTTAAGCGCTGTTGTATATACAAATATGTCGGGTGGTGAGCAGTAAAGATGAAATACTGCGAACAATGTAAGGTGTACATTCGTGGTAATAGTGATTATTGCCCACTTTGCCAACATGAGCTTACAGGACAGAGCGATGAAAGAATGTTTCCTGTTATAGCAATGCCGTATAAACACTATATGTTTTTTATTAAGCTGTTAATATTAATAACATCAGCTGCTGGCATTATTTCATTTGGTATTAATATAATCCTACCGGTAGGCGGATGGTGGTCAGCCTTTGTTATTTTAGGCATTATCTGTTTTTGGATAAGTTTCTCTCTTGCAATTAAAAAGCGTTCTAACATTGCAAAGGCGATTACCTACCAAACTGTTGTTGTATCACTATTATCAATCTTTTGGGATGCTATAACTGGATGGCATGGCTGGTCTCTGGACTATATACTTCCCATTCTCTGCGTTATGACAATGGCGTCAATGGCTATAATAGTCAAAGTCACCAATATTCCTGTTGGCGACTATATTCTCTGTATGATTGCAGATTCAATTTTCGGCATAGCTCCTATTATATTTTATTTATGCAATCTTTTAAATGTCGTAATACCCTCTGTAATCTGCTTTTGCGCAAGCCTTGTTTCACTTACAGCAATAATTTTATTTGAAGGCAAAAGTATAAAAAATGAAATTGTCAGAAAATTTCATATATAAAAAGCCGCAAGAATTAGTCTTGCGGCTTATATATTTTTATACCATATCCCAGCCCCGGCGTTTTCCCGCTCGAAAGATAACCAACATATGCACGCTGGAGTGAAGTGTTTTGCGGTAGCTCTGCTACTGGCTTTTTATAATCTTTGCCAAAAATCCGCCAACCATCATCAAAGCTATCCTTTTCAACCCGCCATATATAATCAAAATCATCCATAAACGAAATTATATTAGAATTATTAGGATAGAAGCTTTTGTTGTCCGGGTATAAAAGCCAGGAAGAACAGACAATTACCATAGGCCCGCCTTTTAGTTCTTTTTCATAAAACGAGTATGCCTTCTTATATGAATCCAATCGAGATTGCTTTGTTAGCGGGCCCATTGAGGGGATATGTATGTTGTAAACGGTATCGCCTTTTTTTATAGTAATTGAGCCTTTTGTGTAAATATCCTTTTTAAACTCCCTATGCTCATACTGCAGCCTTCCAATACCAAATCTTTGCATCTTAAAAAAGCCGACATACCACTCACCTACAAATGTGCCCATGATACCGTGTATGTTTTCACATTCTAATAGCTTGCATTTTAAGTCACGCATTGTATTTATAAATATCGAAACTGGAATATTGTGTTTTTTATACAGTTTTTCAAGCGTATAAGAGCAGTACAGATAAAACAGCATAGTGATACTATATAAATGTATATTATATACACTTGCATACTCTTTTAACTTTGTGAGTATTTGGTCATAATTACAGTCTGTAAGTACAAACTGTTGTGACAGGTTAATCAATTCACTATTTTTAGTTTTTTCAGCCAAATCAATAAAATAATCAATTTCAGGCTTGCAAAAATCTATTTTCACCATTAACTTATTAATATAATCCTTCACAAAATCACCTTATAACTGTTCAAGAACTAAAGCTACGCCATCATTGTCATTTGTATCTGTCACAAAATCAGCCGCTTCTTTTACCGCATCTATTGAATTACCCATTGCAATAGCGATATGCGCCCTTTCAAGCATAGCTAAATCGTTAAGTTCGTCCCCAAAGGCTGCTGACTGTTCTTTATATAAATTCAGATAATCCAAAAGCTTTGAAAGTGCACTTCCTTTTGTATCTTCAGCCAAAGTAATATCGCAAAATACTATATGGCTGTCAGTTTGTATATTATCACGCAGAAATCGTGACATATTTGCAAGCCGCAGCCCTGCTATTGATTTTACCTGTTCAACAGCCCGGCGCATATTATTATAATCATCTGATTTAATAACAATTTGTGACACTGTGTTCATGCTTGTAAATTTTAATATTTCTTCTTTGGTTTTAAAAACGTTTGAAGTGATAAAAAAATCATCATGCTTATCAGTTTTATATTTATAGCAATCATTTAAAGAGTTTAGTACAAATCCGATATTGTTATCAAAAGCAATTTGCAAAATTTGATTCAATAATTGCTTATCAAAATTGGCAGAATAAATTGTTCTGTCATTTTTATAATCATAAATATCTGCGCCATTTGACGAAATAACAAAGTGCGAAGCACCTATATCTTTTGAAAAATTCACGGCATAAAAGCGTGAACGGCCAGAACAGACAACAGTATAAATACCCCGCTCATTTGCTGATTTAATAGCATTTTTAGTGCGAGCGGTCACCTCTCTGGATGAGTTTAGCAAAGTCCCATCAATATCTAAAAAAACCGCTTTTATTTTACCTTTAAAATCCGTTATGTTTATCAATGACCTAAACTCTCCTCACTTATAATTTTATTAAAGAATATCATATTTTACATCTACAAGTCAAGCCGAAATAAAAGCTTTAAAAAATAGGGGAAATTTAGGCCCGGCCTATTAAGGGCGTATAGAATATATAAGTTGGAAACTGCTTTAAAGGACAACGCCCGGATATCACTTTATAATGATATCCGGGCGTTACTTTTTATGGTAATGCTTTTGTTATCTCTCTTTCTTTTTTCTCTTGAATGTCAGTGTTCCCAGCACACCGCCGGATACGAATAGCACTGCTATCCACATCACGATACTGTTTCTATAGCCGGTCTTTGGGCCATCAGTCTTATCGCTGGTGTTAGCCGGCTCATAGTCCGGATCCGCTGCACCGCAGGCGGTGCATTCCCCGTCTTCAAAGTCATGTCCCAGCGCGGGAATGGTTTTCCAGCTATTCAGATCTGTGATTACCTTAGTGCATTTTACGTCCTCAAAGTACATTCCGCAGGCGCAGGTGTAATAAGCCTTACTGCCGGCCTCAGTACAGGTGGCGTCCCTGCCCTCAACCAGTGTGCCATTATGGGTATGCCCAACCTGCGCTTGAGTCACATATCCGCACACGGTACAATGCTTATCAGTCTGCTCTGTCGCGGCATCGACGTTCCAGATATGACTCTCCCCTTCGTCTCTTGTGCCGCAGGCCTTACAGACATGGTAATGCTTTTCCGGATCCGCGTTTTCACCCAGATAGCTTTCGGACCACTCATGCTCCTCCATATCGTTTTCACGGGTTTCCTCTGTCTTACAGCGGGAGCAGGTGCGTTTTTCTTTGCCGGTCTCAGTACAGGTGGCCTCCTTAACCGTTTCCCACTCTCCAAAGTTATGGCCAAGAACCGGGATAATCCTCCAGGTATCAACATCGGCTATCGCTTTTGTGCAGTCCTCATCCTCAAAGGCCATTCCACAGGCACAGGTGTAATAAGCTTTACTTCCGGCCTCAGTGCAGGTGGCGTCTTTGCCCGCGACCGGAATAGGCGTATGGGTATGTGAGTTGACTGTTACCTGTATGAACGCAGCATTGGTTGTTGTTGTGGCGGTCGGGTAATACGCTGTGTTGTTAGTATTGGTTATCACACAATAGTAATAATAGGTGCCTTCCGCAGATGTATCAGGCGTAAAGCTCGGGCTGTTTGTGCCCACCTTGGTAGCACCGGTTGTACTGCCGTCGGTGCTCTGGTACCACTGGTAGGAAAGGGTTCCGCCATCGGCCACGCTTGCCTTAACAGTCAGGGGGCTCGCTGTATCGTCAACGAAATATTGGGCGCTTTGCGGCTGGGTATTAATGACGGGAGGTTGGGCGTACTCTGGCCGGCCGTTTTCAATCCAGTGGGCATACAGGGTCTCATCCCCGGAATATATCCGGTTGCCGACGGTGACATGCGTACCGCCCTCTTTTTGAGTGTACCAGCCGTCAAAGTCATAACCGATGCACTCGGGCACAGGCATATATAGTAGCTGCTGGTTCACAGTGAACATGGAAATTTCAGAAACGCTGCCGCCGTTGGGGTCAAATGTAATGATGTACTCACCGTAGGAAGAATCATTCACTGTTATCCACGCAATCTGTGAATATATCGTCAGCGTCTTTCCATCAGAGTAGGTGGCAGTGACTGCGCAGAAGTAGTTGTTGCTGCTGTTTGTGGAAGGCGTATAGCTGTTCTGGTCAGCCCCGGCCAACAAAACGCCATCCTCGATACCTCCGTCGCTCTCGTACCACTGATAGGTGAGGCTGCTGCCTTCTGCGGCTTTTACCTCTACAGTCAGCGGCACAGCCGTATCGCCTTGCCTGTACATCGCGCTGGCAGGCTGGGTGGTGATAACCGGAGCTTCAATATCCACAATGGTAATCTTCGCTCTGTCCGAGGAGATTTGAGCTGTTTTGTTCTTGGACGCGTACTCGTTTGTGTTGGTCGCAACACAGTAGTAATAGTATGTCCCGGCCTCGTCTGTAGGCGGTGTGAAGGTGCTCTGGGTGGCGCCGTCTATAGCTGTGCCGGCGCTGGTCTCATCGGGGCTTACATACCACTGATAGGTCAGCACTCCGCCGTCGTTTACAAACGCGTAATAACGCAGATCGTCCACCTGTGCGCCCTTGCCGTATGTGGCGTCGTCCAGGACCTCCCAGCTAGGCCGCGGTGCTTGGGCATTTTCAACGCCTGTGGGCTCCACAACGGTTACCCGGGCGATATCGCTCTGCACAGAAGCCGTTTTGCTGCCGCTCACGTTTTTGTTGGTATTGGTCACCACGCAGTAGTAGTAGAAGGTGCCTGTCTCTCCAGCCATGCCCATGAAGCTTTCCTCTGTCGCCCCTACCACAGGCTGCGCCTCGGTGCCGTCCTCGTTGCAGCGGTACCACTGATAGGAAAGGGTGCCGCCGTCAGTAGGATCCAATGCCGTCACCGCAAGATAGATTTCGGTATTGATAATCTGGTCGTCCAAATTGTCTGGCTGATCGGCGATGACGGGGGTGATAGCATCCGGGCTCCACCGGGCATAGAGGGTGGTGGCATTCTCAAAGTTATCATACTGAGTCATCTGCCTGCCGCCGTCCGGCTCCGTGTACCAGCCCATGAAGGCATAGCCTTCCTTTTCAGGGATGGGGAGCTTTTCGGCGACCCCGATCTCGCCGGTGCTGGCACGGGTAATCTCCAGGGGGACCTTATCGGGATTCACGCTGCCGCCCTGGGCGTCCAGGGTAACATAAACCGTGCCCACGTAGACGGGTATGGCTTCTGTTTTGGTCGTGGCGGTCCAGTTGCCGGTAACAGTGGTGTTGGTGTTGGTCACCACACAGTAGTAGTAGACAATCCCCTCCTGCGAGGTGTCTGGCGTATATCTATAATAATCAGCGTTGGGGACAAGCGTGCCGTTTTCGTTGCTGGCCGTGTCGCTTTTGTACCATCTATATGAAAGCCTGCCGCCGTCCGGCGAAGTGGCTGAGACAAAAAGATAGTTGCTAACATCGTTTACCTCTGCTTTGATAGATTTGGTTGCCCAGTCGATTTCCGGCGCCTGCGCGTGGGTCAGCTCTCCAGTCGGTGACCAATGGGCGTACAGGTCGGTGTCCTCTCTAAACACCGTATCGGTGTCAACCCGCTCGCCGCCTTCCTCCTGCGTATACCAGCCGATAAACTCATGTACTTCCCGCGTGGGAATATAATCGTCCAAGTCCGGCAGCCTTCCGTTTTTGGTGTACAGACCTATGCTGGAGTAACTGCCAAAAGTGCCTCGGTTGCCGTTGAGAAGGACGAGGGACTCTTTCTCCAGCACCTCCACCTTTACACCGTCGGTATCCGTATCAGCCGTCTTTTCTCCGGCAATCGTGGAGAGGGTGTTGGTCACCCGGCAATAGTAGTAGAAGATGCCGGGCGTGCCGGTGGGCGGCGTAAATTCGAAGCCTGTGGCGCCATTTACCAGCGTGCTGTTTTCCTTACTGTCGGTATAGACATACCACTGATAGGAAAGGGTGCCGCCGTCCGACACGCTGCTGTTGACATAGAGCGTGTCGGCTGTATTGCCCTTGGTGTAGACATAGCCATCCTCCTCCGCTATCAGTTTAACCTCCGGTTTCTGGGCTGTGAATTCGCCGTCCGTGGCGACCCACACATCTATTTCCGCAGTCTGTGACTTGATCTTCTCCCCCGCGGCATTGACAGCGTCGGACAGGGTGACCGTCACCGGATAGTGATCCGCCGCGGCGTCATCCTTCACCCTGTACCAAAGCGTAATCACATCGTCCTGTGAGGTGATGTTTGTCTGGGCGGTGTTGGACACGACGAATTGATAGGGATCGGCGCTCCAGTCCTTGTGCATGGTAAAGCCTTCCTTGGGGAACGCGCTGCCTGCGGAATAGCCGATCATCTCAAAGGGTGCTCCCTCGTAATCAAGCTGCGCCATCAGGCCCCATATCCCCGTACTGCTGTCGAGATTGTCAAGGCTCAGGGTAATGCTGAAGGTCTTGCCCGCCATGGTCTTGACGTCCTCGCCGATGAGCCGGAGACTGCCGTCATCGACAGGCTCGGCATCGTTGCTGAGCGGAGAAGCCGTCGCCGTCTGCGGAGAAGCTGCCTGCACCGCAGCCTGCGCCGTCCTGGCAGACGATTTTCTTGGTTCAACAGTCAATTCCCATACGGGATAAATCAGCCCAACGGTAGCGACTTGCGACGTGGTGCCGTAGTAGTCGGAGCCTTCAGAGATCTCCAGCCACACCTTGACCCTGAGTTGTTCATACTTAAACGGGTCATCCGCAGCGTTGACCAGTTCGTCCGGATCGACTATAAAGGTATGCAGATACTTATTGTGTTCAAGATACTGGCCGTCGAAAAGCGGCATGGTGTAGGAGGCGTAATCCGCAAAGTTTCCATTTTCCTGCAGGTATTGCAGCCTGATGGTGACCTGGTTATCCTCGGTAAAGTTGTAGCTGTCGAAGTTTGACGGCACGCTTATCGGTACGTCGTAGATCATGCTCAGGCCGTCGAAACCGGGCTGCGGCCAGCTGAGTGGCTTGCCGTCCGTTGTCGGGAAAGGCGCTTTGTTTATGCGGATATAGCCTTCCAGATAGAGATCCACCGGCTTATAGTTCTCGTTCCCCGGCCAGACGATGCGCACGTCGTAAACGCCTGTATGAACCGGCCAGTCACTGTCTATGAAAGTATAGTAAGGATCCTCCACCTCGGTCCATTCTTCCGTGACAGCCGCGCCCTGCTTGCGGAACAGCGCCTGCACATCCTGCGTATAAAACCCCTTGCGGTAAAAATCTCCGGACTCAAAAATATCCGGCATCGCAAGACTGGCAGGCTTGCGGTTGTATTCCCTGTCAATCTTCGTAAACAGGTCCGCCGTAACGCCGATCTCCAGCTTCTCGCCGATATGCGGGTAGAGGTAGATATCCGTATCGCTCCGGATAATGGTATCCGCCGTGTACGGGTCGCCTGTATACTCGATGTTATCGAACCAGCCTATCAGCCTCTGGGTACTGGTCATGCCGGAGATTTTGGGCAGCTCTCCCAATTTGCTGCCGTTGAGCACAAGCCGCGTCTCCAGCTCGGTGGTGGCATTTTGCATAATGTGCACCTCCACCTGCGTAGAGATGTACCGGGCGTAAAGGGTCATTCCACCCTTCGGCATCCGCGCGCTGCTGAAATCAAAGGGCTTGGTGCAGGCCTCATCCGTATACCAGCCGTCCAGATACGCCCCATAGAGCGTCGGCAGCTTGGGCGCGAATATGATCGAGTTTTCAGGATAGCTGACCGAAGCAATCTGCGGCATATCCTCCTCTGACTGGTGCTCGGACGGTTTGACGGTAAAGTTGACCGGATAGAACGGCGTATCGTCTGTCAATGCCGAGCAGGTCACCGAATAGGCGACCGAGTTTTCCAAGGCTGTTACCGCAGGGCTGATGTCGTCAATGGTCACCGGGCCGTCAAAGTACTGCGAAATATGCCCCATCAAATCCCCCGCCTGGGGCGCGGTTCCTGCACGGAAGGGTACGGTGTAATCCGGTACACTGATTCCCTGGAACGTGAAAGTGGCCAGGCGCGACGCGTCTGTGTAATTCGCGCTGAGGTCAGCGGAGGTGCCGTAATTCTCATAAAAGCTCATGTCCGCAGCGGTATCCAGCGCAAAAACCTCGTCGTCGTTTCCTTCCCGGGTCAGGTTCAAAAATGCGCTGAATTTGCCGTTGTCGGGGTCGTTTGCACCGGTGTCCTCCAGGGAGGCGAGCTGCACAAACGGTTCGCCGTAGGTGGTGGTATAGGTGCTTGCGCAAGGGATGCCGTACTTGTCCTGGATGTTTTTCACATACAGGCTGTAGGTCTTAAGGCCGATGTCATAATAGAAGGTGGTGTCCGCCGACAGGGTGATATCCGTCGTTTTCTCCGCCCTGTAGGAGCCGGCGTCGGTATATTTCAGGTTGGTCCCGCCCTCATTTACATAGGAGTTGTAGCCGATGAGGTCATGGATTTCCTCCTGCGTGGGCAGGTCGAAGGTCTGGATGCGGTTATACTGGCCGCTCCACACCGTTTCATAGCCGTAGGTCTCGTTGCCGACCGCCACATAGACGTTATAAAGCTTACTGATTTCGCTTTCGCTGTAGCTGGTCCACACGACTGGTACTGTAATGGACATGTCGTACTCGCTGAAGGCGAGCTTGCCGCCCTTCCACGTCACAATCATGTCGCTGTAGGCGTAACGGTCGTCCTCGCCTATTTGGGTTTTGTCAAAGCTGATAATGCCGTTATCGTCTATGGAGAAGGCCGGGTTAGTAAAGCGGATATGGTAATTGGAAAGGTCGTAGATGCTCTGCGCCTTTTGTCCGCTGGTTAAATCGATAGTCTTCATATTCCGGTACGCCTCCGGCAGTTCCATGGTGATGCCGTCGCCAAAGTCGCCGTTCTCGTCCAGAATATAGAGGATATCGGTGGAGGTGGGTGCAAGGGCAAAATCGTAGACGTTTTGCCTGTCACCCGCTGTAAGCAGCGGGAACTCACCGTCGTACAAGGTGGGCTCATACTTAATAAGTTCTTTTAAAGCCTGCGCCTTGAACTTGACGGTCAGATACAGGCCGAAGTCAATGTACATGGCACCCATTGCTCTTTCTTCCACTTCCCAAGCAGAGGTGTTTGCCGGCCGTTCCTTAGTATAAATATAGAGGAAGTAGCCGTAGAGCTTTACGTAGGGCCCGAATTCCACATTGGCTCCTACGCTGGCAATAGAGGTGCTTAAGATGCCAATTGCCACGTCAATCTTGAAGCCCGCCTTTACGCCGATGTAGCCCATGATATAAAACTGAAAGCCAAAACGCTCGTCTAAAAGGTCGGTTTCGCTGCTTCCCGATGTGCCGGAAAAAATCTTGACCCAGAAATTGTAGCGCTTTCCGACCTCGTATTCCAAGTCGGTGCCCATGGTCAGGTTCACGTCGGCACGGACGATAAAATCTACTTTAAGCTTGATCGCGAGGATTTTAATGTGGTAAGTTTTGGAAAACAGCTCCCGGCTGAACAGCTGCGCCCAGTCGCTCTCGCTGCCCAGCAGCTCAGAATACCGGTTCATAAGTTGTTCAATTCCCACCTTGTTATCCTCAATGCTTTCAGCAGACAGAACCTCCTCAAATTCGGAGCTAACGTCGGTCATGTTAAGCTGCTGTTCCATCTCAGCAAAGGAATATTCTGTACCGTCCACATTTATCGTGGGGAGAGAATTTAGAATGGAGTCTATCTGATTGATGACGTCTTGGCCACCGCCAAGCTTTCTCTGCACGCGAAGTTCGTTCAGCTCGCGCAGGGCGTCAGTGTACTGACCATCTCTTACCAAATCGATAAAATCGTTAAAGGACTCTCTTTTCTGTTCGGAAACGGTGTAGGTCTTGGCGCTTAAGGAGATGTTGGAGTAGCTCTTGATGTCAATGGACACCGAGCAGGTGACCTCTTTGAGCACGGGAATAATCAAATAAACTTTCCAGTCCGTATCCACATCCACGTTCAGGCCAAAGGCTCCCTGCTGCTCAAAGTAAGCGCTTACCTCTATCTTGAGGGAGCTGGTCTGCCCGGAGCTGACTTTTTTGCTCACAGAGAAAATGGCGCTTACGTCCAGGCCCAGGCCGTAGCCGTCGTCGTAGCGGTCTTTTATAAAGACCGACGGTGTTACCGTGACGTCCTCAACCACAAACTTGGTCCTGCCGCCTCCTCCGGCGGCCGCCGCCAAAGGCTGGGCTGCCATGGTGGTAATTTCCGACTGGCTGATACCCATTTCCAGCAGCTGGTTCTGAATACTCGGGGTCTGGAGGGCGCCAGTTGCCAGAATGGACAGAGCATCATCTGTAAAGCTGCTGTCCTTCAGCGCTAAGTTCACGGACTCTTTAAGCTTTTCTGTCTCCAAATTGTCAATGGTGATAGGCGTGCTGACAAATAGCCCACCGGTAAGGTCTTCGATATCCGCCTTGTCTATGATTTCATAGGTGGCGGTGAGCTCATTGGCCTCGATGCCCGTCACCTTGGCGTAGACAACATCGCTGCTTTCCGTAAGACCAGCAAAATCCTGGGAGTAAAACACCAGCAGGTCGCCGGCGTTAAACTCCGGCGCCTCCGTAATGCCGAGAGCTGCCCTTGCTATGTGGTCATAGCCGTTGACATTCACGGTTCCGGTACTGCCTATGTCCCCGGAAGGCAGAGCGTCCACTTTATAGGGGATTGTGTCTGGCATAAAGACAACCTCGTCCATGTCCTCCTCGGAAAGAGATTCAAATTGGAAGGCCCAGGGCACGCTCACAGATGTCACGCGTATGTAGGCGATGGAATCGTCCTCATACAAGTCCTGCGTGTAGTTCCTCTCCCGCGGGTCCACATTCTCGTAGACGCACACGATGTCGCCCGCCTCCAGGTAGGTATCAAAAGCAGGGATATCATCAGGGACAGGATTAGTATTTATGTGCATACTTCCGGTCGTGACCTCGGCGGAGCCGTCGGCATAGATGGGAATGTCCAGGACTGGCACACGCTCCCTGCCAGAATCCGGTACATTGATATAATAAGAGTAGTCGTCGGTATCCTGAATAAACACCACGTCGGGGTCGAACTGGATGGCGTCCTCCTCTTGCTTTACAAAAGTCAGCGCCACGGTGCGGTAGCGGGCGTCATAATCCGTAAAGGTCAGGCCATCCCCCAGCTTCATCTCGTAGGTGCCGCCCGCACGGAAACCGCCGTCCGCATGGACGGTAAAGCTGTCGCCACCATTTTCAGTAATGACGAGGTCTACCGGATCCGAGCCGTCCTTGGTCAGAAGGGTAATGGCAGCCTTGACCTCATCGGCCGTTTTGCCCGGAGCGGTTATACCGATTTTCAGGTCCGTCTCTTGGTCTGTCAGGGCGAAAGAGTCAATGTACACCTGCTCTGTAGGCTCCATAGGCTCATACACAGCCTTTAGGGTCATATTCTCTGTAACGGGTTCGGTCTGGTAAAAGTCGGTGCCGTCTTCCTTTTGCCAGCCAATAAAGACCTCACCCTCTTTGCCGGGAGAGGGGATTTCCTGCATAATGGAATAGTTTCTGCCGACTTTAATTGGCTTAATTTCATCGCCGCCGTCAGTGTCAAAGCTTACTGTACAAAGGTCGTCCGTCAGCTGGATGTTGCCGGCGAGGTACTCTTTGACAAGCGCCACGTCGTTGCTGTCCATGATTCCGTCCGCATTGACGTCGGCTTTGTTGAGGTTGATACTATTTATCGCATCCGTATCTCCATCTATGTACTGCTCCATCATGTTGACATCAGACATATCCACTGTTCCGTTGTCGTCGGCATCGCCGTACAGGATATTATTTTGGGCAAACGCCGTCAGTGTACCCAGCGGAAGTGTGGACAACAGGATGCTAAAGGTTAGCATCAAGCTAACAATCCGTTTTTTCATTCTTGTAATCCTCCTTCATATCATCAGTTTCAAAATGGTGCCGCTTTTGCTCATGCCGACAGACGCCTATCAGTGCGCCCGGCGTTTGCCGGTAGAAGCGGCAGGAGCCGCAGTCGATGCACGGCGCATCATCTAGGGCTTCGCCGTATTCGCAGGCGTCCTCTCCTGTAAACAGGACAGGGTGTCCATGCGGGGTGTAGACCGGGTTTTCAATAAAGTCCGGGAAAATTTCAATCTCCATTCCGGCAAGCTGGTCATAGTACAGGGGGATTTCCAGCAGCAGCCCCTCTATGTTGTACTGCCGTGTTTTTCCCATGTTTACCCTCCTTCCTCTACGGCTTTTGGTTTACAGTTCTCTTATTTTCTACATGATAACAGAAAAAACCGGCTTTGACATCGCCCGTTTCAGGGGGTAAAACGGGTAGTGTCAAAGTCGGTTTTACGTTATTTAACTAATTCAGCAAATATTTATCTGGCGTATAAGCGGTAGGTAATGGCGATAAATTAATTAAAATTGTCCGGCCAGCCCGGCTTTATAACCGCGCCGAGAGGCCCGTGATGTTCTCCAAAGCCCTCGAACAGGTAGTTGGGGCGGGTGATTCTATTCGAATATGCGAATACTTTTTGCAGTAATTCTCATAAATTTTTTTCTGTTCGCAGTTCCGTATTTTCGAGTTTCAAAGGTGGCTATAGCCAATGATGACGACTTTATTTTGTCTTGGGATATCTTTTTAAAGTTGTTTATTCAGATGTTTCAAAACCTATTACAGAGTCAATAGGCAGTGAAAGCACTATCCCCTTTGCGTCACTGTGAACGCCGCACTTTTCTGCAATTGCTTTCATAATATCCAGCTTACACTCACTGTCAGCAACAATGAACACCATATCTTTTTCATGTTGAATACTCATGCCCCAAAATCCCATTGCCTGTTCATTGCTTATCCCACGGCTAGGGACAACTGTACCGCCGTTGGCCCCGGCAGCCTTTGCGGCTTCCATAACATTTTCGCTGTAGCCCTGATTGACCACGGCTGCAATTAATGAATATTTTATATCTGACATATAAAGACTTACCTTTCTTTCAAGATTTTTATCATCATACTCTTTTAATTGTTCCAACATGCGGACAACTAAATTATTAGCTCCGGATAATGGCAATGTAAAGGCAATTCCGCTGTTAACAGTTCCAAGTTTCAATTCGCTTTTAAATTTCTTTAACATTTTATCTGCAAAAATCTTTGGCATAAAACTTATTAAAACGCTTTTATCCGGGCTGCCAAGTCCTAAAACATCAATCATTTCGCTTGAGGCGGTTCCAACCGCATTCCACTTAAACTGTACGGGTATAGCGCCTTTTTGAAACATTTCCGTCGCCCTATCTGCAAGCTTTGGCCTTGTGATTAAAACCAACACACGAAAAACCATATTTTCTCTATTTGGATTCATTTTATTAATCCTCCGTCAATTCAACAATCACGTCACTATCTTCTGGCAGCATATCAATCGGCTTAGTGAGTTTACGCTGTTTATCCATCTTAAACCGATACTGCAGCCCCATGATTTGAACAGCAATCAGCGGGGTTAATGCAACCAAGCAAACAACTCCAAAAGCGTCTGTCATTATATTGCCGCCAAGAGCTACACAAGCACCTATGCAAAGTGGCAGTAAAAACGTAGACGTCATTGGTCCACTGGCAACACCGCCAGAGTCAAAAGCAATACCAACAAAAATCTTAGGCACAAATCTTGACATAATAATGGCAATAAGATATCCAGGTATAATAATCCACTGTATAGCAAGCCCTGTTAGAATACGCAGCACCGCAAGACCTACACTAACCGCAACACCGATAGACAGACAGTGCATCATGGACTTTTCTGATATGGTGCCGTTAGTAACTGACTGAACTTGGTGATTTAATATTTGTATAGCAGGTTCTGCCTTTACTATAAAGTAACCTATAATCATACCAATTGGGATAAGTAGCCACTTTTGATTTGTTGAGGCTATTTCACTGCTCAGCAAGCTTCCTATTGGAGCAAAGCCCACATTTACTCCGCACAGGAAAAATACCAAGCCAACATAAGTATAAATAAAACCAACTGTAATACGCAGTACTTGCCTTTTCTGATATTTATGGCTAAATAATTGAAAAATTATACAAACTGCAACAATGGGGATGAGTGATATAAAAACTTCCTTTGCATAGCTCGGCAGTTCTATAACAAAAGCACGTGCGACATCCTGCATTGTTGATACCGACACAATTTCGGTCATTAGCTCGGTTGATTCCTTCGGCGCATAAAAACATCCAAGAATCATAACAGCTAGTATTGGGCCAACGCTTGATAAAGCAACCAGGCCGAAACTGTCGCTAGATGCATCTTTATCACCTCTCATAGATGATAAACCAACACCCATTGCCATAATAAACGGAACAGTTATTGGGCCGGTCGTTACACCGCCTGAATCAAATGCAACACACAAAAAATCATTGGGAACGAAAAATGAAAATATCAAAAGTCCTACATACAATACCATGAGCAGAATTGAAAGGTCAATCTTTAATAAAATTCTCAAAACTGCAAGTGCAAAAAACAGGCCGACACCAATTGCAACCGTCCATATAAGAGTACTGTTTGGGATTGATGGAACCTGGTTTGACAGCACCTGCAAATCCGGCTCAGCAATGGTTATTAACACACCCATTAATAAGCTAATTATAATTGTTATAAAAATACTTTTTGATTTTGATAGTTGGCCGCCAATGCCCTCTCCCAAAGGATTCATTGCTGTTTCAGCACCAAGCTGAAACATTCCCATTCCGATAATCAGCATAACAGTGCTAACCAAAAATATCATTACATTTCCGACATCAAGCGGGACCATAAAGATACTTAATGCAAGCACAATAGCAGCTATCGGCAATACTGATGACAAAGATTCAAGTATCTTTTCTTTCAGTTTTTGATTCATACAATGTTTCCTCCGCGTTTCTGTATAAACATAAACGCATTATACAGATTACTTTTCTTTCATTACGCTTAAATAACCAGGGCGAATTATCTTATCAGTACATATCAGCTCCTCAATTCGATGTGCACTCCATCCGACAATCCTTGCTGCCGCAAACATTGCAGTGTACAACACTTTCGGTATACCGAGCATATCATAAACAAATCCGCTGTAAAAATCAACGTTAGGGCTTACCCCTTTGAAAATCCTCCGCTTTTTAGCTATCAAAAGCGGTGCTAATCTTTCAATATTCTCATATAGAAGCAAATCCTTTTGTCTGCCTTTTTCAACTGCGAGCTTTTGCACATAGCCTTTAAATATTCTTTCACGGGGATCAGACAATGAATATACAGCATGGCCCATACCATAAATAAGTCCTTTTCTATCAAAAGCCTGCTTATCTAAAAGCTTGGACAAATAATTTGAAATTTCCTCCTCATCCGCATAGTCGTGCACATGGGATTTAATATCAGCCATCATCTCCATAACCTTTATATTTGCGCCGCCATGCTTTGGCCCTTTAAGTGAAGACATTGCAGCAGCAATGGTTGAATAAGTATCTGAGCCGGAGGAGGTGACTACTCTTGTAGTAAAAGTTGAGTTATTTCCGCCGCCGTGTTCCATATGCAAAATAAGTGCAGTGTCCAGTACTTTTGCTTCAGTAATTGTATATTGTTTATTTGGGCGCAGCATCATAAGCAAGTTCTCAGCCGTAGATAACTCTTTTTGAGGCCTATGTATAATCATGCTGTCCTTCTTTTTATAATAATTATAAGCATGGTATCCATAAACAGCTAATAACGGAAACTGGCTTATTAACTGTATACACTGCCTAAGCGTATTGCTAACGCTTGTATCGTTAGCCATTTTATCATAAGATGCCAGTGTGAGAATACTCCTGGTCATTGAGTTCATTATATCCTCACTGGGTGCTTTCATTATAACATCTCTTGTAAAATTTGTAGGCAATGTTCTGCACTGACCAATATAATCTGCAAATTTGACTTGCTCCTGCTTGTTTGGCAGTTCACCCATTAACAACAGGTATGCGATTTTTTCAAATCCCATTTCTTCTGTTTGTAAATCATTTATCAGATTTTCAATTTTATATCCACGATACCACAACTCACCGTCACAAGAGACTTTTTTCCCATCTATTATTTTTGAAGCTGTAATTTTTGAAATATTTGTAAGCCCTGCAAGCACTCCATTTCCCTTGGCGTCCCTAAGGCCTTTATTAACCCCATATTCATCATATAAGTTTGCAGGGATTGCATCATTTTTGCAGCAGATAATCTCTTTTTCTTTTACGTATTCATTAATCTGGTTTATTGTCATAAGTGTTCTCCTTCATCAGTTAATCTGCAAGTTTTTTTATTTATATATTCATTTGCGTTAAGTGACATTCTCTGAACATATTGTTTTAATGTCTGCAATTCATCTTCGGAAAAACCATTACATAAAATAGAAATAAACTTATTTTGTACGTTTTCTCCAGCTAATACTATGTCCCATGCACTATCACACAATTGCAGGTGAATACTTCGATGATTATTGCCCTCAAAACTGCTCTTTACATACCCGCGTTGTCTAAATCACGGACCGATGTAGATACATGCGATTTTGCTATTTTTAGCTTATTTACAATATCTGTTGCTGTAATAAGTACATTGTTTTTTAATAAGAGCAATATAAGTAATTCTGTTCTAGTAATCTTATACTTAGAACAAATTGAAGCAAAAAGAATTGCCTGTAATTCTCGGCTAACATATAAATTTTCGAATATACTATCCATAATTCCTCTTTAAGTATATTTGTAAACTGTTCGTTTCTGAACAATTATATTATATATTTTTTACCAGTTTTGTCAAGCCAACACAAAAATTTTACAAATAAAAATAGGGGCAAGCCTAGCTTACTCCTATGTGACACTGGGCAGCAAAAGAGATGGCATTCTATTTTTTAGTAGCGGACTTGAAACCGCAAAAAGTTGGTAGCGCCGCGGAGGCGCCCAGAGCGCGTTTACAAGCAAACAGCCGTAGCAAGCGTGACTTTTTGCGGAAAGGAGGAGCGACGGCGTGAGTGAGCCGATGACTTTTCAAAAGAAAAGTCGTCGCGAACGATACATAGTCCGCGACGACGTGGTCGAGGCGACCATTAAAAAAGCCATAAACCCCCTTATATAATCAGTATTTAAGCCATTTTTACTGCAACGCGTACTGCAACGCAAGAACAAAACAAAACTTTTTTAAGTAATTTAAAATTAGCAAATCGGGAGGCTAAAAAGCCTCTCCTTTTTATTTGCTTTTTAAAAACCTTAATAGCTCATCAGTAATGGTCACGTTGCTATCGTTTTCCCACGGCAGCCCTCCGTCAATATTGTCCTTTGAATACCCTGTAATACTAAACAAAATGTTTTTCTGATTCTTTGTCAGCTTAAGATTGTTAATGTAGTTTATAACCTTCTGCTTCTTTGACCCATTGATTGCCTTTCCGCTGCTGTCCTTGTCTGCGGAAAACCCGCTCTGCGCAGTTACAAACTCAAAGTATGTATCCATCGGAATACCAGCACCCTTAGCAACACTATAGTCTCTAACCTTTTGAGGGTCACCGCCCAGTACAGATAAATATAGCGTATTTTTACTCTTAGACCCAAGCTGTGAATTTTTAATAATACTGTATTTTTGGTTATTAGTATCAGCGCTTTTTAAACTATTAATAGTATTAATCGCTTTAAACCCTTGCTCCCCATTCTTTACAAGAGTATCAAATATGTTCACATACTTATCATCCGGCTTTCCGTCATATACTTGCATATACAACGCGTTTTTCGAACTTTCGGCAATATCAGCTTTATCTATTTCCGCGTACTGCTGCTGCTTGCTTTCCATGCCTCTAATCTTGTCTATAATCTCAATCGCCGCTCTGCTCGATTCTCCGTTATCCAATAACTCAGTGTACATCTGAGTCTCTTTTGTGCTATAGCTTTCAAACCCGCTTTCCACCCACTCTCTGGCCTCCCTAGACGCATTTTTGCCAAAAAGTACGTTTTGCAGCGCAGAGGTAATATGCACCGGGTACCGCAACTTGTCCCCTTTACTGGTTTTAGAGTACACCCCTTTGTTCTTAACCGCAGATATACCTTCAATGGTTTTCATAAGCTGCGCCCCGCCAAACGGCGGCACAATGTACGCCAGCGATTTAGCAATGTCATCAGTAGACTGAGGAATAGCGGCAAACACAGGATACCTGCCCCCTCCAAGAAAAGTGTTAATAACCGGCACCTCCTGC